>WLWD01000802.1_pt1 | contig 239461 bp, 164 predicted proteins | sample 6712731 | NCBI WGS metagenome assembly WLWD01 (sample SAMN12718690, study PRJNA576275) | sponge metagenome | isolation source: marine sponge | host: Mycale hentscheli | place: New Zealand: South Island, Marlborough, Capsize Point | collected 2014-11-01
GGGGGGGGGGGGGGGGGAACCCATGTAATAGTGGTAGTGGTGATAGAGAGTGGTAGCCACAAAGTGGTTTGTAGTAAGATTAGCTTTGAGTGAGTGGGTGAAAGACTGACTAAATTCTATCGTTGACTTCCTGGGTCACAGAATTCTGGGAATTAATCAAACCCACTTAATTGTGTGGGCTGGTTGGTTTTGTGGTTAGTCATCCTTTACCACAATAAAAACTTCACAATTTCTTTCTCAGCTTTCTTTTACTCATTAGATGTATTCTCTCTCTTTCACAGGCTTTTTTTTTTTTTTAACTATAACTATATAGAATTTAAAAATGTTTGGTTGCCACTGGGATATAGAATTGAAGTGTTTGTTTGCTGGCTGGTTGTCGTAGCTCAGTGGCAGAGCGCTTGTGCGTTAAACAAGCGGTCCTGGGTTCGATTCCCAGTGGCAACCAAACATTTTTTATCTGCATTGTTTAAAAAAGCCTGTGAAAGAGTACACATTAAAACTAAAAAAATAATCTAAGCCTTGGATTACATATCGCAAAGTAAATCAAATTCATAGGCTATGTGGGAGCCGAGAAAGGAAGCCAAGCAGGAACTCATTAATGAACTCCGAACTTATTAGTGTGTGTGTGTGTGTGAATTTAAATTGTATTTCATTATAGCGAGAAATGACCTGTTAGGCATGTGGCGCGGGCTTCAGTGTAAATAGCCCGCACCCTGTGAAGTTAGTTTTAGTTCTGTACTCATTCCGTCTTTCTGTGTTCTACCTCCGTCTACTGTTTCTGTTTGTGTGATTGGATTAAAGCCCTATTACTCGGCAACACGGTTGGGGACGCATAAAGGGTAGCTCCACACAGCTGCTAGGGACATGGAAATTGATGGCAGCAATCATACTTATTAGGAAGGGCTTGTGGTTCTTGTTTCCGAAGCAGTTCACTTGAAACCCCCACAGGCTAGAGTAGTTTTAATTGTTACAATAAGTTAAACCATTACCTTATGCACTGTATTCATTCAAATTGCTAATATTCACACTTGTACAGAACCAAAGGTCAAATATATCAGAGTATGTGATGTAAACCACACCTTACCAGTAGTAGCTTGTAGAGGATCCTGGTTAGCACATGTGGTTATGGCCAGCTGCTTCCTGGCTTTGTCATAGCCCTGATACAACAACAACAACAACAACAACAACAACAACAACAACAACAACAACAACACATCACTGTTTTTACACTTTACAATCTTGGTCCTTTTTCTTACAGCTAATAAAACAATTACAATAATCTTACACACATTCCTTTCTACGTTCTCATTGGATTTCAAAGAAATATTTTTTCTTTCTCGTATTTCCATGTTTAATAGTACGATGCGTAAATAGCACATTAAAAAATGTATGGGAAAATTAATGTTCAATTGAAATCACATGGGGAAAGTGAAGTAGCACGTAACTAAGTGAAATACCTCGGTAACTAAGTGAAATAGTACAGGTAATTGCACATGCATGCAGTCCTAGCCTTGGAAACGTACAGTTCGAGTAGTTTCTAGTTGGACACTATGTAATTCTTTAGTGCAGAAGCTCTACCTGTATTCGACAGAATTTTTTTAACAGATCAGGAGGAGCTATTGGTTGAAAGTGATGTTCTAGAGGAAGAAAAGTGAACGATGAAGTGTAGCTACACTGTAAATGATTTTTAAGAAAAGCTGGCCTACTATTGGCGAGTGATAGCACGGGTAACCTGTGCTGTTAGCATGGCCCGTGCTATCACTCATACAAATATGACAGGCTTTCATTCCAGTATGTGGGTGGACACACATACACACATACATACACACAGAATGATTTCAATCAAAACACGATGTGTTCAACAATATCATAGGCAGAGTTTTATGTCTTTAGAGGGGTATTCCCCCCCTTTTCCTCCCCAAAAAGTTTTGCCGTCCTCCTGAAAAAATTATGACCTTATGGTGACAGTCAGCACTAAACATCTTCAATTTCATGGAAATGAGACAACCCCCTAAAATTTCAACAATGTTGGTTTGCCCCTCCCTAAAATACCCTGCCACAGTAACTCACACCCACTGATCCAGTAGCCAGCCCCACCCACCTACCAACCAGCCAAAGTCCCAAGAAGTGTTGGGACTTCTTGAGACATCCCTAGTTATCCTGCACATACTTTACCAAACTAAGAGATCACACATAAGAGATCAGCCCCACCCACTCACCAGCCAGCCCCACCCACCTACCAACCAGCCAAAGTCCCAAGAAGTGTTGGGACTTCTTGAGACATCCCTAGTTATCCTGCACATACTTTACCAAACTAAGAGATCACACATCATAAGAGATCAGCCCCACCCACTCACCAGCCAGCCCCACCCACCTACCAGCCAGCCAAAGTCCAGAGAAGTGTTAGGACTTCTTGGGACATCCCTAGTTATCCCACACATACTTTACCAAACTAAGAGATCACACATAAGAGATCAGCCCCACATACCTACCAGCCAGCCCCACCCAGAGCCCTGGATGGCAACAGTCTTTGAACTCATCAGAGATCTGAAGTTGTCAAAGCTCCCAAAGTCCCTCACAATGGCATCCATGAGCTCCCCTGTGAATCAAGCACACACACACAAAAAAAAACAACAACAAAAAACAACAACAATAAACAAAAAAAAAAAGCTTTAATAAATAATATTCCTCCAATTAAGATTTAAAGACATAACATGCATGTTTTGTTGAGTTTGTTGTTGTTGTTGTGGTTCTTGCTGATTATAAATTCCTACAGTAGAAGACAATATAAAGTTCCGAATTCCATTCCGTAGAACGGCCGTCCACAATTAAAAAAATGGGGGGGGGGGGGGAATGGTGCGCCAGTTTGGTAAAAAACGTCCGTTCCGTTCAACAGCATTACCATTTTAATCTTTCTCGTTCACCGCATGCCTCGCTCAAAGAAATATAAAAAATCATTTAATGTTCCGATTTTTTGTTTACAGGCTCCTGAGGCAGAACTTTTCAGGTTAAAAAAAATTGAAGCCGTCTTATTCGAAGTTATCTCACGGAGAATTGTTAGTTCGACCACTGCATAGTATTGAAGTTTTCTCGATGTTAGGGCCTTCTCGGGCTTAGATTTTTTTTACTACTGGAGGTCCATCAGTAGCTAACAGAAGATCTACGAAGTGCGGACCTCGTTATAGCTCTGTGCCCATCAGAACTTCGGTCTGCAGCTTTATTGAAGCAAGTTAAAATTTAGTACGAGCTTTTTTGCACTATCCCCGTAGCATTTAATGGTTGATACAAAGCCTTAGCTTGCTGATATAGCTATGGAAGAGTTTCTAGCTAGAAAATATCTGTGAATCGACGGAAAAGCTTAACCATTTTTTACTGTTTCAATAAACAGTGTCGGCCGTTTAGTCAAAACAGTACGGAACGCAACGATAAAAAACTACGGTAAAAAAAAAACTACCGTTGTACGGCCGTACTACGGAACGAAATTCGGAACTTTATTTTGTCTCCTACTGTATGTATATATATAAATACGCTTGTCTGTCAGTAACAACATACGGTGTGTGTTTATGAATAATTCATCATCTGAACTGGGTTGGTAAAGCATCATCACGAACTGAATGGGTAAAGGTAACCACATTCAGTAGAATGCAAGTAACAGTGACGACGGTGTTGTCACGTTGGGTAAAGCATCATCATAAACATTAGAAGGCGATTAAGGAAATGACTATCTGTAGCTAAAAGTATGTGAAATTGGTCGGCGAAAGTTGATAAAGCATTCTAAAGGGAAGGCTATAGTTTTACAAAGTTTAAGTCCATAATCATGGATAGAAGGACAGAGAGACTGAGAAACAGGAAGAGATGGTAACAGGAGAAGGGAATCCATGACTCAAAAAGAAAGAGCTGAAGAGAGGAGAGGAGGAGGATAAGACCTGAGATGGCTCAGGAAGAAAGAGAGCAGGAGAGAGAGAAATGGGTGTAACTAAATCGAATGGTAGAAAGAAAGATAAAAACACCTTCAACTACTGTACCTCAATGTGCAGAAGTTAGTAACTCAAGTGAGGACGTGCTATAGTTCATTAGTACATATTATACTCTAGTACTATCAAGTCAGTTCAAGTATTAAAGAGGGTCCACATGACTTGTATGTACTTTAAAACGATACTTTACCACACTGAAAGAGTTAATACCATTACATAGAAGAATTTACCATCTGTAAGTGTATCAACTGACCACAGATATCTATTTAAAAGACCTGTGGGAGAGCTGAGAGGTTCACTCTACTGTGCAGTCTATACTAAAGATTTCCAATATGAGAAAGGGAAATTTAATGAATACAGACAGTGAAATTAAAAAAAAAAAAAAAAAAAAGATGAGTGACATGAAATGAGAAAACAAACTAACAAAAAAAAAAACACACACACAAATAATTTTTTGATCTCGCAAGTGTAATGATAGCCACCAGGCATGCCCATAGCCACCAGGCATGCCCATAGCCACCAGGCATGCCCATAGCCACCAGGCTCACTTAGTCCTACCGCCCACCAGAAGTTCCACTCTAACCGGAAGGTTGCCCTCCACCACTGGGCGACAAGTTGTTCCAGAAAATGGAATGGTTGACGTGACCTCCTCCATTGAACTTCATAGCTCCTTGGACGGTTATCATACCGGACACATCATCTGGAGAAACAAGGACAGTTCATGAATATCTAATATTCAACAACTTACTAATTAATATATATTGAATTTTCGATGCATGCCAATATTAAATATGGCAGGGGTTTGATTTTGTCAGTTTGAGACCTGTCTAGTCCCTGACATTGGCACAAAGCTGCAACATCGGAGGCCAAATCAATATACTGCTGTAAATGAAAGATAATATTGTTAGCGGGAGAAATGAATTAAAACTGTTTATCACTGCACACGTACTTCAATGTTTTAGGAGGAAATGGAGGAGAATTTGGGAAAGAATTATTAAAAACAACAACAAAAAAACACACACACACACACACACAAAATAAACAACCAATTTAAATTAAGAGAATTGATATGTTGGCTTAACCAAAGTGAGAAACTATTGTGGACTTCAGATATTATATTAGTTGCTATTTTCCTGATGAGTCACAGTGGAAGTTCAGATTGTACTAATGCCATGAAACCCTTTACAAGTTTAATCCCTTTACCAAGTTTAAGTCCCCTTCTTTACCAAGTTTGTCATAAGTGTAAAAAAAAAATGGTGTTTACCAAATACCCAGTTTTAGAAATTGAGGCAAAATAAGAGGTAGAATGAGCCAAAGATGAAGGGCATACAGTTTTTGGTTTAATAGTGTTCATGTGAGGACTCACCTCATTAAATTGTGCCCCAAAATTATGGAAGGCTCCAGCCCCCAGAGCCCTCCCTTCCTAGGCCACTATAACATACATACATTCAACTAATAACTACTAAACAAGGTCAGTCTAGATTGACACATCAGGCTGTGTGTGTACATGTATGTGTGTGTGTGTGTGTGTGTGTGCCAGCACATTATGTGTATTCTATCCCAGTGACTCTACAGAACTGTAACCACCTATTGTTCCACTACATGACTAGTACATGGCCCACAGTGAACACTAAATAGAAAGGCTTCAGTCCTCCAACCAATCTCTAAAATGCACCCACATATTTATGAATCCTCTGAAGCTACGTACAATGATCAATTCAGCTATTCAGCTATAGATGTACTATTTTAAAAAGAAGACAAACATGACACGTGTACTTCACATCATCACAATGAGAAAATCTCTTTTTTAAGAGATCAATACTAACAATTGAAAAAAGTCATGAACGAAATTTAAAGAAGAACATAAAATGGTCCATTTATACATTATAATTTCTCAACAAATTTGGTTGGGAGGGGGGGGTGGGAGGGGAAAGGAGGGGGAGGGGGAGGGGGTGGGCTGGCCTCAGCCCCCCCTCCCCTCCCCCTCTTTCGTCCGGTAAGCATTGACTTTCCCCAGAAAAATGAAAGGGTCTAATGACCTTAATGCACCCGTTTGGTAATAGTTGGCGGAACGTAACTAAACCTTGCAGGGTATTTCATCGTCCTGTCATTATTAACATTTGCGTATCATGAAGATTGTACTTGTGGTTGTGAGTTTACCAGTAGTGTGTTACTGTTATCATGAAGACAATGTTCTAGCACTGAGAAGAAGAAGAAGAGGTGACTATTTTCTACTTCATGCATGAGGAAATTAGATTCAATCTTTACATTTACAGCTGTGGAGAAAAGAGAAATTAATTTCTTAAAATTGGACCGGAACTCTACATTTTCCAGGACACTAGTCAAATAGTACCGGTGGGACTAGTTCAAATATTTTACAGGGTTTCATACAGACTATGGGAGCCATGGGAGCCCCAAACTCTTTAACCCTGACTAAACCATTTTTGTGCACACAAAAAAAAAATAAAAATTTTTTTTTTTAATGATCTGTCAAGTATAAAAATTATAAGTTTCTTAAAAATGTCCAACTCATCTTCAAAATCACTTTCTAGTTCTGGTTTTCATAGCAATTCATAATAGTTAGTACATGTTTTTATCTAATAATCTGTTTCATAGTCGTGATTTCACCATATTCATGTGGCTAAACTGTTTTTGTGACTCTACAATATTCCTCCCCCCCTCCTCCCTAACGAAAAATCCTGTATGAATCACTGTTTTATATACCAATTTATGGACACCCACAGACAATTTCATATTACACAGTCCCTTGGAATGAAATGTACTAAACAAGTCACTAGAACCTTCCGAGTAATGATTAGGTAAAGGGTTTTGCTGGCAAGAGTACCCCACTCTTCAAGATCTTCCCATTCTCCCCTGGTGGGAATCCATACACACACACACTTGTGGTAACTCCCTAGATTGGTTAATTAAAATGCCATTTAATAAATGGCATTTTAAATTTTCACACAAGACAAAATGCCTCACTTTTTTCTAAGGCCTGGTTCAATTGTTCCTCTGCGGCGTTCAAGTTGTTGACATAGGTCGCGTGGTGCTTGGAATGGTGAATTTCCATGATGTCGCCCGAGATGACTGGCTCCAATGCCTTGTAGTTATAAGGAAGCTCCGGGAGAGTGTACTTGGAGCGAACGCAACTAAACGCTGCATTCTGACGCAGCAGCGTCTTAGCCGCGGTCCTCAGCATCTTCCAGTAGAGTAAATTAAGTGAAGAAACTTATCTAGTAGGTCGTTGCCAAACTAAATTCACGACCATTACCAAAATCATACTTTCACCGGCCAGATTTAGGGTAAAGGGTTTAGCTACCGTTTGCGCACATTTTCAGCGGTGATTCGAATCCTAGCATGTACACTGACACGCAATGGTAAGCAGCCAACAACAACAACAACAACAAAAAAAAATTAAAAGTGCTAGAATAGTGAAAAAATAAAACACTAATTCAAAGTTAATTTTTTGCTTCAATAATTTCTGCATCATCCAGGTATCTCACTGGGCTGATTTGCCCACCAGAAATCAAAGTCTTGCTGCCGTCTCCCAGCTGTACCGCACCAGGAATAGCACGCGGCTTGTTTATGAATCCAATATTATTCCATCTAAGAAGAAAAAAAAAATTGTAAATTTAATAAGGACAGCGAGTAATAACAGCTTACTTTTTTTCTGATGGGGAATAAGCAGCCAAAGTTTTCATTGGAGTGTCTTGCCTTCCTGGCGACCAGCCGCCAACGGCGACTAAAGCGTCGCACATGACCGTAGCAGTCGCCGCGTCTGAAGGCACGTTCGGTAAGGTATCCCATATCTCGTCATCATCCGGAGTCGACTTGAGGAGCTCAGAAAAGGAGCAAGAGTAAGCCGCGTTGGCAAAGTTGTGACCAGACTTAGAAAACCCGGCCAGAACGTAGACTGTGTCTTCAATAGCAACTATACTGGCATTGCACGTCGGTTCTGGAAGCGGACTTAATTGAGTCCACTCCATCGTGTCTATATTCAAGATCTCCACCGTTGTCAAACGTTCTTGAAAGTTTTCACCTCCTACAACCAGCAAGTAGTTGTCCTTGGTCAGGCAGCAGGAGAAAAATCTGGGAGTTGGAAGAGGCGGAAGACAAAGCTGCCACTCCCCTTTCTTCCCAGACCCCTATAATTATAAAACAATAGCTAAATTTGAAATGTAATGTTACTAGAAATTTTCTATTTTACTTACTTGATAAGACATTAAATTTCCTGTCACTAATCCAGTTCCTTCTTCTTTTCCTCCAATGTAGGTTAGCATGTCTTGAACGACTGCAAGTGCCCCAAAATACTGAGCACCTTTTGGCAAGGTTATCCATTTGTCTTTCTCTATATCTAGGCATACCACCAGAAATGCTTCCGCGCTTCTATCACTCGCTCTACCCGTGGTAAAATAAACTTTACCGTCTTTAATAGCCGAGTAGGGCCGTATCAGTTTTTGAGGCGAATTTGACAGGGATTGGCTGGTCCACTGATGAAATTTTTTACCAAAGTTACTAATCTTTGGCTTCGACGCAGCAACTGGTGGCGTTGTACCCCAACTAGAAGTCGCTCCGCCGCCGCCCACCTTGAGCTTTTCCACTTCCTCGCGGAGTTCGTCAACTTCTTTGCGCAACTGAGCGACTTCGGTAATCAAAGCCTGAACCAAAGCGTCGGACATCGCTGCAGTAATATTGTCTATTCTTCCCAGCTAGGTCTCTTCCTAAAGTTCTATGGCTAACTAACCTGACTTCTGCCCCACCTTCACACTGGATGATAGCTATATATAGCTAAAATAGTGATGGGGAAAACCAGTGAGTGTACTCTGGACCTGATATAGCAGTGGTGTAGGAGACCATGGTAAAGAAGATATAGTGTGAGATAACCAAATGAGGACGACCATGACATAACCTAACCTCAATAATTCAACAGCTGTGTGTTATAAAAAAATATATAGTTAGCTAATCATCATGCACCTAAGTAATAATGCTATTTGTACTAGTTAGCAACTACAGTGTCAAAAGCAAAAACAAAAACAAAAACAAAAAAAGTGTGAATATTAGCCAATACCAAATTCTCAAATTGAAATTGGAACTGTGATAGGCAAAAATGTATGCCGAGATTTTCTAGCCATTAGTGCATTCCCTGAAAATTCTACAGGTCAGGTTTTCAAAATGCTTATAGAGAGAATAAAAATGAAACATTTCCCCATATTTTCACTACTAGTGACACTCTTGGATTTGATTTTGAAATTTTCACCCACAAGTTAGTAAAGCTATACATTGCATACTAACGAGTTAGAATGGCTAACTGGTTGACCACGCACGCACACACACGCACACACATGCACACCTTGGTTTTGTCCATCAAAATACTTTCTTTCTTTTTTTCCCTTTTTTTTAATTGGTGGGTTTTATGCCAAAATAGCCAGATGGTAAATTATTAGTACACAAATTTCTCAGCCACTTGTTGAGTTGAATGTCTGATACACGACAGTTAGCAGTACTCGTGATAGTTATGGAGTAAAATGATATATTATATCTGAAAAACCTGCCGTCGGTTACAACGGATGAAATACCAATGTTTGATTGATGGCCTCGAGCTTCAGTATGCCTCCCTCTGCGTCGTCGGCGTAATCTCAGCTCTCTCTCATCCCAGGAAGAGTCAGGCTGAGCACCCTGTTGTTAATGTAGTGGCTGGCATAGAAGACAAACCCCCAGGTCACAACCACTAGCAGAGCAGCAAACTGAACAGGAAAGCGGAGAGGAGGGAAGGAGCGGGGAGGAGGGAAGGAGTGGGGAGGAGGGAAGGAGTGGGGAGAAGTTGGAATGAAGTAATATACCCTTACATCATAGTTGCCAACTGTCCCGAAAGCTCCGGGACAGTCCCGGATTTATCACTTAGTCACTGTCCCGCAACGGAATTGTACTCTTTCTATTGTTTGTCCTGGAAATGATAAACTTTGTATCTGTTTACTACGCATGATCTGCCAAAGTACCGAATGTAACGCCCGTGGGAGACTCCCTTGGCGTTGGGGGTTATAGGACTAGCCTACACAATGGAGCGCCAAGTATTAAGCGATAAAACCGAGGTTAGCTAGGAGGACTTATTAGACAGTTTGTTAATTCATCATTCCGAAATCATTCCCCCTCACGTGATCCCTCACGGAGCATGACTCAGCAGGTAATTATGCGTGGGTGATACATAAATTAAGAAAAAGGAGGTGATTTAGTGTATGCATGACATTTCCCCCCTCTGAGCGAGAAGTCGTCCTCGACAATTCACACACACACACACGCGCACAAATGCATACACACACAGTTCAATGCTATAGTTACTGTTCATCTTGCAGGCGACTTCTGGACCGGGTTATGGGTCCACGCCTCATCGATAAATCGCTTGATACATCTACCGCAGCTGGCTGAGCAGGTTTCACCTTTTGTCGGCGTTTCTTCTTATGACCAGTCCAGGTAGTGTTCCCTTGCTCCGAGTAACATCTCCGTACTCGATCGAGTGCCACGAAAATAGACTCTCCTTTCGGTTGATCCACTAGGCGCACCTCAACATTAGTAGGAGTCACGTGCAACACTCTATAAGGACCGTGAAAGGGTCTAGACAATTTCCAGTCTTTCCCTTGGGACTCAGACGGCATGAGAACCATGACACGTTCCCCCACTTGTAAATCCGGTTCCTTCGTCTTACGATCATAAGCTTTCTTTTGTGCAGATTGAGCTTTGGTTATGTTCTCCAATGCGAGTTTCCAGGCCAGGGCCATCTCACACATCAAATCTTCCTTGTAGTCATCAAGGTCAACAGCATAAGGGCTACGGGAATGAGACAGGACAGTCTCTGTCGGAATCCTAGCATCCCTTCCATACAGCAGGAAAAATGGTGCTTCTCGCGTAGATTCCTGAGCAGATACTCGGTACGCAAATAGCAAATATGGAAGATGAGCATCCCAGTCATGCTTTCGAGCATCACAAGATTTGGCTATCATGTTGATGAGGGTTGAGTTAAATTTCTCCACTAATCCATCGGTTTGAGGATGGTAACCAGATGTATTGATTTTCTTTACCCCAAGAAGCTTGCACACTTCCTGAATCAGCTCAGACAGGAAATTTGGTCCACGATCAGAGAGAAGTTCCTCTGGAATTCCGTGTCGGCACACTATGCTCTCCACAAACAACTTAGCAATTGTTTCTGCCTTCTGATCAGGTATAGCAAATGCCTCAGGCCACTTGGTCAGATAGTCCATGAATACAGCCACGTAACAATTCCCTTGCGTGGTTAATGGCAGCTGTAATATATCAACGGCAACTCGGTGGAACGGTCCTCCAACAGGGATTGGAGTCAACGGTGGTCTGAAGGTTTTCCGTCCTCCTTTCCTCGAGGCACAAACCAGACATGCCCTGCAGAAAGCAGTTACATCGTTTTTCATTCCTCTCCACCACACGTGACGTCTCAGACGATCATACACCTTCTTATCACTAAGATGACCAGCGAATTGACCTTTATGGGCTTCTTCCAACAGCAATGCTCTAAGCTTTGAAGGCACAACTACACACCATCGATCAGGAAAAGCAGGGTTTTCATGGTAAAGTACCCCATCCACCACTTCATAGTGCTTGCTTTCCGAAATGATTCTACGTGACTGACATTCCTCCTCTGGTAAAGTTCCATCCACCAGATACATAATCAGAGCTGACATGTTTCCATCTTCCTTTTGACACTTTGAAATCTCTTCAACATTCAGAAGATCAGAGCACTTGCTGCTCTCCTGCTCCACAGCAGACATCCTACTCTCATCAGTAGTAGTGCAACGTGACAATGCATCCGCATTGGTGTTCTTCTTTCCAGATTTATGTTTGATAGTGAGATCCATCTCCTGAATAACTAATGCCCAACGTGCAAGTTTTCCAGATGGTCTTGCTGTATTCAGTATGGATAAACATGCAGTATGATCCGTGTACACAACACATGGATGTCCAAGAATGTATGGACGGAAGCAGCGAATTGCCCACACGAGCCCCAGCGTCTCCAACTCCGAGATACCGTAATTCCGCTCATGCTTGTCCACTGAACGTGATGCATACGCAATAGGATGAACAGTTCCATCATCCTGTTCCTGCGACAAAATAGCACCCAGACCAGTAGTGCTGGCATCAGTTTCCAGAATGAACGTACAGCCAGGCCCAAACTTCGGGTAAACTAAAACAGGAGGAGCAGAGAGCAACTCCTTCAGCTGTACAAATGCTTCCTCACATTCCTCAGTCCAGTCAAAGACTACATTCTTCTTAGTCAATCTGTGTAACGGAGCAGCAATTGTTGCAAACCCAGGGACAAATCGTCGATAATAAGATGCAAGTCCCAAAAATTGCCGTAATCCAGTGACATCAACCGGACGGGGATAGTTTTTCACTTTCTCAGTTTTGGCTGGATCAGGTCGAATACCATCTTTCGAAATAACATGACCCAAGAAAGGAACCTCAGGTCGTAGGAACGAACACTTCTTTGGCTTCAGCTTAAGATTTGCAGCACGCAAGCGAAGAAAAACCTTACGCAGGTGATCTAAATGTTCTTGAAACTTCTTTGATGCAACCAAGACATCATCTATGTACACAAAACAGCTCTTCCATTCCAGACCTGCAAGAACTCTCTGCATAATCCGCTGGAATGTTGCTGGTGCGTTGCAAAGACCAAACGGCATACGAGTAAACTCATAGAGACCTTTGAAAGTGGTAAAAGCACTTTTTGTTTTAGCATCATCATCCAGCTCCACTTGCCAGTATCCAGATGCGAGATCAAGAGTTGAAAAATATTGAGTTCCTCCAAGAGCATCAAGAATATCATCTATTCGAGGAAGTGGGTAGACATCTTTCCGAGTCACCGAATTCAATCTCCGACAGTCGACACAGAAACGTAGAGTTCCATCCTTCTTTGGAACCAAAACAACAGGACTAGCCCACGGACTGGTAGATGGCTGCACAACCCCATGTTTCTCCATTTCACCAATCATTGCCGCTACCAGTTCCCTTCTCACCACAGGAGTTCTGTAAGGCTGCTGTTTGATTGGCAAATGATCTCCAGTATCCACAGAATGACGAAGTACATCTGTACAACCGAGTTCTGAGTCATCAAGAGCAAACACATCAGAGAATTCACCAACAAGTCTTCTCAGTCGTCTCGCTTCATCGGGAGAAAGGGAATTCAATGGGAAGTTTAGTTCACGATATAGTTGCTCTAGACGTTCTGACGAGCATCCTACAGCTCCAACAGTGGCACCATCACCGCTGACATCAGTGGTGCACTGATCTAAAGGCTGCACCGTGACAGACTTCACAGTACCAAGCCGTGTTCCAGCCTCCAAGTGAACTGTCACACCTTGAAAATTCTGTACAGGGATATTAACATCTCTATCATCCTGTATCGCAACAACAGATTCCAGAGCAACAATACCTAATTGCTCTAACAGTTCAGGGTCAGGTTCAAACAATAAATCAGTGAAGTCAGACAAGGGTGAAGATAGCTTTGCTTGCAACACACGACCCTTCTGTGCTGGAAGTTTCACTCCTTTTTCCAAGCACACTTCATTCACTCCACCTTCAGTCAAAGAACTAATAGACTCTTGAGTCACAACGGGTTTTCCATCACTATGGGAAACGTTGATTCCAAGATGAGGTATAGCGTTGATTCCCAGTAAACATGCTTGTTCACTATCAGGTTGCACGAACACAGGTACTTGAACAGATCTATCCCCAAGACTCAACACAAGGGTGATCTGGGCAGTAATAACTAGCTGCTTTCCTCCCTTCTGTCCATCTTTCCCGTACAGACGGACTGTCGGCAACTCAAGAGGAGGAAGATTCTTTCCCTGCTGCTTCAAATGGTGGTTAACAGCGTGAAGAGTAGATCTTGAGATTATAGTGGACTGAGCACCGGTATCCACCATTGCCTTGACAGGTAATCCTTCTATGTCGATATTCATATGGAGTAATGCACCAACAGCCAAGGCTTTCTCTTCTGACGCCTTGATAGCAGAAGTTTGACTATCTGTTCCAGTTTCCACAAGTCCTTGCTGTTCTCGATTCAGACGTCTCTCAGCCAACATATCTTCCAGTTGACTCTCGGTGAGATCCACAACTTGCACAGATGCCTTCACTCCAACAGAACCGGTGGTAGCTCCGTGCGTAGTACGTCCAGGAGCCTCAGTTTTCCTTGGACAATCCTTACGTAAATGACCAGGCTGTTTACATCTATAACATCGAAATGTATGATTATCAGCTTCCTTCTCACTTGACTTATTAACAGGCAACAAACTTGTTGAATTCCTCTTATCCGCAGGCTTGTTCTGCCTCCGAGAATGTTCACTTGAACCTTTTTTGTTCTCATTCCGACTTTGAGCAGACAAAGCAAACTGTTTCTCATGTTCCTCAAGCATTCTCGCTCGAGCCAATAACTCATGAAATCCTTCATCAGGCTTAGGGCAACTCAACTTACGTTGCCACTTCACAAGAAGAGCTTGATAAAACCGACCTTTGAGTAAGCGATCAAAGTCCTTGCCCGTAATTGAGGGAAAAGCCTTACGACCAAGTTGCTGGATGCTAATCCCAAGCTGTTCTATGGGCTCTCCATCACCTTGAGCACGATGATGAAACTCCAGTCCCCTCAGCTCCTCAATGTCTGCTGGCCTGAACCGCTTCTTCAGAGCCAACACGACATCCTCAAATGACCCACAGTCGTGATCTGGTAACATTCGCAAGACATCTAAGGCAGTCTTGTCCAGATGAACTTTTAACTGATATAGTTGCTCCTCCGCAGTCCAGCCAGCAAACTCCGCTCGCTCACGGAAGCGTTCCAGCCAACGGTCAAAACCATTGCCAGTATCACCAGTTCCTTCACCTGTAAAATATGGCAGACCAGGTAGGTTCTGCACCGCAACAGCACGAGCTTGTGCCGCCATCACATCTGTCTGAACTTTCAGTAACTTAGTGACATACTCCATGACACCATCAGACGCCGATCCTGGCACAGGAATCCCAGCCTCTTTAGTTCCAACTGATGTTCCATCGGACATGCATGTTGTAGTAACATGAACGGAAGTGGTAGGTACACTTACACCAGGCACACACACACTAGGTACACATGCATCAGAAGACGTGCCTGCATCAGCAGTACTCGCACTAACACCCAGCATAGTGGTAGGCACACTTGCATGACCAGTACTAACACTAGACACAGAACGACTCACCAAACTAGGAACAAACTCCTCTGCAATAGCAGATAACCTGGAAGTGGTTAATGCAGTAGACACTGTAGATACATCAGTACACGATGGGGGAGTAGAATAAACAACAGAAGAGGGAATGACAAGTCCACTCAACGTAGTGTTCCTCAAATCTACAGCAGATTCAGTCCTACTGACTCCAGTTACAACAGTTTCAACAGCTGAAGTAACAGAGGGTCTCACCAGAGCAGCAGTACTTGAAGTAATAGCAGCAATGTCCGCAGCTTCCTCAACTCCATCTCCCGTAATGGCAACTCCAACCCTTGATGAACCTTCATCTGAATCACTGTTAGGTAAAGGATCGTCGAAAATATCGGCACGATGATCCGGTAAAGAATCGTCACGATCACGGGTAACTACCGCAGAACTCGACTCCAGCGTTGTTATTTTTTCCAGCAAGCGTTGCCTCTCAGCTTGATGGCTGTCCTTGAGGTCCTGGATACACAAATCCATCCGCTTCTGCTCCGCAATCTTTACTTCGGCTTCCTTAGCAAAAATATCCTGGTGGTCGGACCTAAGCTTTTCCAGAGAACGTAGCAAGGTAAGCTCACTTCTCATAGCTTGAACCTCCAGCTCTTGCTTCAGCGTTTCCACTCGAGCCGCCTCGTCGGCTGCTACCTTTCGAGCGTTTTCAGCCTCCAAACTAGCTTGTTGAACCGCCAGTTTGAGTTCCTCAACCTCCTCACTTAGCGCGGCTAAACTCCGCTGCGCTCCAGCGAGTTGACTTTTCAGTTCATTCGTACCAGTCTCTCCTCCAGACATTCTAGCCTTCTTAGATGATCTTGTCCTCGCCTCCAAGCAAGTATCAGTGTCCAAAGCCCGCAACTCTCGACGTGACATCCACTACTCGTTTAGTCCTGGCAGGGTCGCCAATTGTAACGCCCGTGGGAGACTCCCTTGGCGTTGGGGGTTATAGGACTAGCCTACACAATGGAGCGCCAAGTATTAAGCGATAAAACCGAGGTTAGCTAGGAGGACTTATTAGACAGTTTGTTAATTCATCATTCCGAAATCATTCCCCCTCACGTGATCCCTCACGGAGCATGACTCAGCAGGTAATTATGCGTGGGTGATACATAAATTAAGAAAAAGGAGGTGATTTAGTGTATGCATGACACGAATGCTTCCACTGTTCTAAAATTTGGAGTGTTTACTTGATTCTAGAATTGCTTTTTTTTTATGAACAAGTGACCGCGTTATCATTGCTTCTTTATAATTATTGTGATTTTTGGGTGTGGTCTGGGGTGTGGTCTGGGGTGTGGCTTAATGTCCCGGAATTATGATTAGAAAACTTGGCAACTATGCCTTACATGCACTCTTTTCCTGTACTTAGGAAAGAAAAAATGTACATGGAAAATCAAATACTGAGTGATGCTGTGAGCTATACGAGCAAGTAGAGGTACTCTCACATCAGTTAAAATGCTGGTCAGTACTAAACTAACATATCCACCCGGAAGAGGTAACCAAATCAGGGCGCACCAATTTAGCCCAGTGAACCGCGTATAGCTGAATTACAACTTACACACTAACTTACTAAAGTAAGAATCCAATCAACCACACGAATGGAGTACTTCATCGTCTCTCCACTCCACTCACTCTACGCACTACTGGTCTTATTTTCTAGGTAAGTCGTCGTTAATTTAAACAACACACTTTATAGGGCGTGGTCCAAGCTATCGCGGTCTGAGCCTAATCAAAACATGCGCAGAATATGGGTGGGGCTGCCTGTTTGTGCACAATGCTATCAGTTTGGGAACGCCCTCTAGGGTAGTGTAATACCCAGAGCAGTTTTGAGTGTTTGAAAAACTAACAAGAAATATTAACTTCCTAACTACTTGTTTGAGAACTATTGAAAAATAGGGTGAGGTGTAAAACGACTAGATGGCCAGCCAGGAAAATCTTTCCCAAGGGCATGGACCATTCAAGGAGACTTTACCCACCCATGCTGCTGCAGCCAAGAATGACTTATCAGAACTTTCAAAGCTAGTAAAAGATGGAGCCCAATTGGTGGATCCTGACACCAAGGAAACACCACTCCATGCAGCAGCTAAAAGTGGGGCTTTAGATGCCTTGAAGTGGATTTTAGACAACAAAGTGGCTGCATTGGAGGCTAGGTCCAAGACTGGGAACACTGCAGCACATCTGGCAGCAGTTTGGGGCCACTTACCTTGTCTTAAGGTAATAGTGCTTATTTAGTATATCTGGGGCTATTATCGTGCTTATGTATATATAACCCAATGATGATCTGTATTCCTGCAGCATCTTTTAACTGTGAACAGCTTGATGGGAAAGGCATTATCAGAAATGGGAGAAGACGGTGGTCTAACTGTATTGAGTCTTGCTACTTTACAAGGTTCCTGTGATTATTATTACTGTGTTAGCTAACAGAAAATTCAAACTTGATTATATACCTATATAGGAGATGAGAATATGGCCATGTGGTTGTTAGACACTTTCCCTAACTCCATCCATGTGCCCAATAACAATAGTGACCAAGTGGTACACTTTGCAGCCGCAGAAGGTAAGCATCATCACAGAATAATGCTATGTTTTAATGTCTGCACTGTACGTACACATATATCCCTTAATTATTTTTATTTATACAATTGGAATTCAGCGGCATAAGTATTCATGTACTTTGTTTAATCTGTTCACATTTGTACAATTGGATAATTTTTGACTTCTAAATTATGTGAATGTGCAGTTATTAAATATTTAAGGAGTTTATAGTAGGGAAACTTTGAGATTAACTTTGTCAAAATGTTACACAATGTTGTCTTTGTACCATATCTCCAGGTCAGATTAACATTCTGAAGAAGATAGTAGAATTATTTGGCAAAGATCTTGCCTCCATTGAAGACAACCGATCGACAAGACCGGTCTTTTTCGCAGCACAGCAAGGTAAGCAATCACAAACAGCTATCCTGACACACCCTCCCCAGTATGATTTCACAGATGTGAGCAAATACCATGCAATCACCGAGCAAACAAAGTCATGAATATACAATTCTTCATAAAAATTCATAGACTGGTGCCACACCCTACATAAAAATTTGAGAATTCTTTCAAGTGATTCCTTATTTGGAGAAAAACCAAACTGCTAAACAGTTTGCTGCTAAAAATATAACAATGATCTATAATTGATCAATTGTTATGGTATACTATAATAGCTACTGTAAAAACTATCAAAAGGCACTCAATGAAAATAAATCGTGAAAAAGTTATTTTTTAGTTCTTTGCTTCAATGATTATCGAGTCATCTGTGTACGAATTGGAGTTGATAAAACCTCCTACTACAAGACTCTTAGAGCTGTCATCCAAGGACACCACGCCAGGTTGAGCTACAGCTTTTGGTAAGTATCCGATCACGTTCCACCTTATCAAAAAACAAAACAAAAAAAAAAAAAACAACAACAAAACAAGGTGAATAAATAACTTGAATCTTTTAACAAAGGAACTTACTTTTTATTCTCTGCAGAATAGGCCACCATTGTCTTTACTGGTTCAGATCTGCCTTTAGTCCAGCCTCCAACTCCAACCAGTGTATTACTCATTACAGTTGCAGTGGCAGAGTCTTGCGGAGCTGGCGGAAGAACGTCCCAAACTTCTTCATCTGTTGGAGAAGACTTTATCAGAGCGGTGAGAGAGCAGGAGTAAACTTCATTGGAATTGCCTTTCTGCTTCTCTCCAGCCAGTACAAATACGCTGTCCCCAATAATAGCCACAGTGGGATTGCTAGTGGGTTCTGGTAAGGGGCTCACTTCCATCCATTGCATTGAGTCCATGTCCAGAATTTCTACATTTGCAATTTGCTTTTTTCCATCATTCCCACCAACAACAACAAGGATGTTTTCAAAAGTAGCAGCTCCAGAGAAAAAGCGAGGGGTTGGCAAGGGTGGAAGGCACTCCTGCCATTCTCCTGTCTTCCCAGACTCCTGTATAAAAACAAATTTTACTGGCAGTAGTTAACTCCATTTATTTATGCATAGATGTATTTACTTAGATTATTCTACTCGTATTAGCTATATTGTATGCAGCACAACTATAAAAAAAAATTTGAGACAGAAATTAACTATCCCAATAACAGCCGAGTACAAGCTTGTTATTAGACTTACCTGAAATGAAACCAGGTTTCCCGTAACTCGCCCATTTCCTTCTATTTTTCCGCCGATGAGAGTTACCATGTCTTGAATGACAGCCACAGAAGAGTAAAACTGAGTGCTCTTCGGCAAAGTCGTCCATTTTTCTGTCTCCGTGTCGAAGCAGTGCACGAACGACTGGTACTGACCGCCACGGGTAGTGGATCCAGCATTAAAATAAACCTTGCTGCCCTTAGCCGCGCCGTAGGGTCTAGGAATCTTTGCTGGAACTTTGTCCACAGTCTTGCTGTTCCACTGGTGAAACTTTGACCCGAAGTTTCCCGGTGCCACAAACTTAATACTGAGCGGCTTGGCCTGCGCAGATGCCGCTCCATCGTTCGCGACGACGTTGCCACCCTTCAGCGTTTCCAATTCCTTGCGGAGCTGTCTAAACTCAGCCCGTAGTTCAGCCATTTCGCTTCTCAGCGCTTCCATTGAGGAATCTGCCATTACTGTAATGAATGCTTAAGAGAGTATGGGGTAGAGCTATTCTGAAATGGATTTCTCAATCTTTTATAGAATCCTGGAAGCCACACCCTTTATGAAAACAAAAGGCAAACTACAGCATTCACTTTCCACTTAAAGCTGCAATGCCTTTAGGAAAACTAAGTGCAACATATTGTGCTATTGAAATATTTCTTTTAATGCATCTTTTAAACCTGTTGATGATAGATTCACAATTTCCACACTACTGTAAATGACTTCTTCATTCTTTCCCACTGATTTGGTGTACTTTGTAACTTTATGTCCATGCACTTTATTATACCAAAATATTAATAGCTAGGTAATAAAGGAGGCTCACGAAGCCACAACCTTCATGCAAACGCCAGCCACACTGGAAGTGAGGATGGTCTGGTGGTTAGTTCCCTTCTAAATGTATTAGTTCCACTAAAATTTCTTCATTAGTAAAATTTTGCACAAATTTTTAAAGTAATAAATATCTTAGATCCTGCAAAAAATTAATGCAGCATCAGCAGCACCACAAGATATACACACAAAGTATTGGAATCACTTGATATAAAAGCAGACAACAGACATGCCGACTTGGTGTGGCAATTGGATAAAAGGACAGTATAGTAATAGAATAAGCTTTGCTAGAATGTTGAAATGAAAATTATCCTCATTGGCCAATTTGTACGAGTATGAACGCTAAATATTTCCACTATGTAGAAGTCTTTAATTTAGGTGTTCAATCTGTAAAGTGAAAATAATCCAACAAGAGTGTTTTTGAGAAAAAAAACAAAGATGGCTGTATCATTAATAGCTACTCTTGTTTACTTATCTTAGCTGTTAGTTTTCATCTATGCAGTTTATTTTTCATGACATAGCTATCTTTGAGTTTTGTTTTGAAAGTACTTTAAAACGTGCATAAACCAAAACTAGATCGTGCAATATAATTAGTATGACTTTCTCCTTTCAAGAATGATGCAAACTGGTATGGTTGTTACTTTCCCCCAAGAGTAAAAATGAATATAATTTGTTATCATAGCATTTAGGAACCTTAAGGAACTGTAAATTTAAACTTGTGTTTTATGAGTGTTTCATGTTATAGGCAGAAAAAAAATGGGAGAAAAGTATTGCTACATTCATTGTGCCCAATCTTAAAGCTAAACTGACTACCTTGATGTATCTAATCACCTCCACCATGCATTAATTCCATATTTCTGTCACATGTATTTTTCAGGACGAGTTGAAGTGCTAGACTATCTGATCAATGAGTTGGAAGTGGATCCTCTGGCTAGAGACAACATGGGAATGACCACTATCCACGTGGCAGCACAGAATCAAATGTTTGAAGCTATCAAGGTAAAGCATGGAAGTAGCGAGTTAAAATAAAAAAATAAAATAAAAAACTTGTGCAGAAGTTACATTTTCCCCCCTTCAAATCAAGCTTATAAGTTAAGTTTAATCTAAGCTTTTTGTATTGGATCATCATTAATAGAGTAAAATTACACTGAAGGCATCCAGATAGAATGTTCTATGCTTTCTGGTGAACACACTAACAAGTCTTTGCAAAAAAAAAAAATTGATAGAAACAAGTTGTTGTCATTTATTGACCAAGATGATCTCGCTTTCCATTTCATTCAATTCCCGTTTTGCTTTTAAGGTGTAAAATGACACTTGCTGATTACGTTACTCTCGACCAATTAGACAAATCACTGAGCGTGTAGCTATCTTGTGAGAAATCTTCATACATAAAACATTTGTACTTTATTTTGCAAGAACTAGCACCAGAATATATAATATCAGTGACAACTAAGATTTGATCCAGTGGAGTTAATAAGTAAGATTATACATTTAAATACTTAATACTTTTTCTGATTTGGTATAGTGGCTTATCGAGAAATTGGGGAAGAAATATGTGGTTGAGAAGACAGTAGACGGAGCCACACCCCTTCATCTTGCAGCAGGTACGTATGTGCTTTGGAATATATTTTTAAGTACTAGTACATTAATAGTAGTTGTTGTTGTGGTTTTTGTATAGCCTCGGGCAACGTCAAAATTCTGAAGTACCTGTTGGAAAACCTGGAGGATCCAGCCGACATTAACGTCACGGATCACATCAATGCCACGCCCGCCCATGACGCAGCCGAGTATGGCCAGGCAGCGGCCATGCTCACACTGCTACAACACGGAGCTGATATCACTATAGCTGATACGGTGAGCACCATACCACTGGCATTGGTTAGGACGACCTTTATTACCGTTACTGACTGCTTATTTTAATTAAATATCTCCTAACCAAGTAGCCACAATAATAATAATAATATTTCACGATTTATTATTCTCGGCCTTTGTCTGTTCAATTAGTAACTAGCTCAGCGATTCTGTGGTTAGAGCGCTTGTGCATTTAGCAAGTGGTCCTAAAGTGTGTGAAAGTGTATAGTTTATGTAATGAATAAATTAATCAGCAGCAATATAAAAAGAAACAAACAACTGCAGACTATTTACCGAGCTAATTCAATATCCAATGTATCTTCTTATTTTGTAATTCAAGGAAATTAAAAAAAAAAAACCTTTAATTTTTCCTGATGACCAACTCCTTTTTAGGATTCCAAGACACCTTATGAGATAGCCCTGGAGGAGGGACAGAAAGGGCACCTGGAAGTGGCGTCCATGTTGGCAGACTTCAGGGACAATGGACCCTCTTCACTGCCTGTGTATGAGAAGAAAATATTCCGCAATGGGAAAGAACGAAGCAGTCAAAATGGGGTATGAAAGACTTAATTAATTACGGCAATGGGCATACATTTTGAAGTTTGCAATAGCTGATCAAAATCCGTGTGCCATTGATTGAATTGATATATTCTTTGTCAGTTTGTTAGAATGTAATATTAGATAACTAGCTCACTTCACCTTGTTATAGAAAATACATTAGCTTATAGACTAGTAGCCTATACATTAATATAAGGGCGTGCTGTGATTATCTCTAGCAACAACCACGAACTTCTCGACAAGAAGCAGAAGAATTGTCTTCAGTCATTCAAAAACGCTCAGAAATAGTGGACAAGAACAAGGAGAAGATGCTCAAAAGACAAGTGAGTGCGCAATAACCCAAAAAGCCTCAGTTTTATACACAGCATTCTGTCATTCTGTCTTGTAGGAATCCCTCAACAAAATGAATGAAGTTGGTTTAGAGGAAGAGAATGAAAGAGCTGGAGGGGACGAGTTTCAGGAAGCACAAACTGGGTAAGTCTTTAGGTAAATATTACGAACTAAGCTTGTTATGGTAAGTCATCATTTTAGGAGTAATGGAAAGCAGTCCAACACACCTCCACAAGTTGAGGAGCAGGAAGGAGACATAGATCATACAGCTGGACCTGATGTAAGTTCTAGAAAGACCAAAGAATAAACTAATTACACCATTAACTGTCCAATAATTTTTTGCTGACTTAGGGTGACTTTTACGCTGTACCTAAAAAGAAGAAAATCCCGCCACAGAAGCCAAGGAAAGGTAGAGGTCGGAGGTCACACCAAAACAGCGATGTTGATGAGTATATGAGCGAAACTATGTCTCACCATTCCTATGGCAACCATTATCCATCTCCACTTGGAAGGTATGGGGTGAAGGAGGAGGAAGTTGAACTATTAGTTGGCAACAGTTTTCTTAGATAAAATAAGTTTAAAAACTTCCCCAGGAATATTGGGATTGAGTAAATCAATCAATTATTAACCATTTTCTTAGATAAAATATATTTAGAAATGACTCTGGAATTGTCGAGATGAGCAAATCAAGTACTGGTCCTATTATTAATTGTAATTTAATTCCCTAATTATTTTTATGTATTTTCCCTTTTTCAATTAAACATTCCAGCCCCCCTATAATGGGAGGAGAGCCAGCTTATGCCACAGTGAACCACGAAACTGCTTCAAACTACAGCCGGCCCTCTAGAGTCAAGCGCTACCAGGATACTGATTCTGAGATCAGCGGACTCACCGGACGTTCAGACTACCTTTACGGTATGCCACACCCACACTGTGAGCTGTCACTGATACAAGTTAATAAAAATTAGAAAAAGAAATTAGATTGTTTAAAAAAAACAACAACAAGAAGCTGGGCATAATAAAGTGAAATGTTATCTGTGGTTTTTGAGACTTTTGTTTCGTAGCTTCGATATTATATTTCAGTTCACAATCTTACAAATTTTATAAAACAAAGGTTTCTTCTCATAATGGAGACTTCTGGTAGATACCATGAAAGTAAAACTTAGCGCTAATCATTAAAAGGTTGACCCAATTACTGTTTTTCTCCTCAGATAATCGTCCGCGCCATGTATATCCTGGCTATGGTCCTGGGTTTATCCCGGGGATGCCCGGAATGCCAATGCCTAAGGGTCCTCCAAGGCCTATGTCTTCCTCCTCCAAAGAATCAGGTAAGGCAATAATGTTTGACTACCTAGTCCTCCATGAAAATAGCCATTTATTGCATTCTCAAATATTCTAATTTTTGTATGTTTTTCAGGTTCCCATTATGGGATTCCCAATACCCAGTTCCAATACAATGCACCGATGTATATGGGATACCCACCTATGTATCAAGGATATGTAAGTGACTTATGACATGATATATTCTATCCAAAACAACCTTTATTCTAATTTTCCCTGACTACTCTGTGATAATTCAGCTGGTTTATTAATATATTTACTTGATGAGACAAAATCATTCCTCAAATAATTGTTACATTCAATTAATCACTTATAGCAAGCTAGACTTAACAAATTAACTTTCATTAAACAATTTTAATATTTTAAACTGAAATTTTTTTTTTTAAATATTACCATCATATTTCATAACAGGAAATGGTTTCTATTATAATCATGACTTTCTTGCAGCCCCATGGTGGTCACATGATGCCCCAGGGAGGTCACGTGATGCCTCAGGGAGGTCACGTGATGCCTCAGGGAGGTCACATGATGCCTCAGGGAGGTCACGTGATGACACAAGGAGGTCATGTGATGACACAGAGCGGCCAGATGATGCCTCTGCCTCCCCATGGCCAATTTATGCAAGGCTACGGCCCCAATGGAGGGATGGCGATGTTTATCGCTCGACCGGTGCAGATGAGGAAGTACTACCAAGCCAAGCAGGAAGCTGGCAGGAGAAAATCCCTCAGCAAGAAAAAGAAGAAGAAGGTACTTGGTTTTGGTTTTAGCTTTCAAAGAAAGTCTAAAGAATTTAACAGCAATTGCAAAAAATATATATACTACTATAGCTTTGATTTGTATTACTACACTGTATCGTCTGTTATTGTTGTTACAGCAACCATCTATTGATGAAAGCCCACTGGCTCGCAAGCCTCATACAGGTGAGAGATACATTTAACTGTTGTTGCTGGCAGTTTGACAGAATACATTCCATAATCCAACACAACACAACTGTCTCTATTAGCTACTTAGCAATAAGCCAGTGTAGACACTCACATGCTTTCTTGTGGCTTCAAATGACCAGATCAAAATATCGGCTACGGACCTTCAATGGAGGGAGCCAACAACAACATCCTCGCCATGGACACCTCATATGACGACAACTTCCACCCGCCGGCTCCTCCCATTACCACGAACAAAGGAACAGACGAATCCACGGAAGTCCTGAAGTTTGACAGCAACTTCATCATGACCAAGCCAGGGGAGGCTTCTGTTGTCGGGCATGTGAGTACTGCACTATTATCTAGCTGTGGTCTACAGCCATTGTTAAAACTGATCCATACTGGCTGAAAATTGCCAGGTAAGGCTAATTCATCTTTCCATCAACACTGGCTGAAAATTGCTAGCTATATGCTACTGTTGATTTAGTTAGCCAGACTGCACTCGGTTGAATTAAGGCTAATGTGAATGTTATATATACCTCGTGAACATCAGAGTTCTGTCCAGTAATGTTGTCAGTTGACCCATGGGATAAATAGAAAAGTCCCAATTATTAAGAGATACACACATATAGTAGTGGGTGGGTGGTAAGACCTCCCTGGAATACTATGGACTATTGATGACACAGCTGGATAGTTATAGGACATCGAGTGGTTTAATAATTAAAACTTATCTTTGAACTTACTCAAATGAGTCATATTGGTTTGTTGCTAATTTAACTACTTTTTGCTCACTCTCATTTCCTAATTAGCATGGAGGGACCAAGCTCAATCCATCGAAGGCCAAGCCGGCTCCCTACGATGGTCGCTATGACAAGTACATCATGACAGACTCAGAAGAGGAGTACGAAGTAGATGACCAGCACAGAGTCGGTTTTGCGGCAGAAGTGGCTTGTATAATTGCCATCGGCTGTGTTGCTGGCCTCAAGGGCTTCAGCAAGATGAAGAAAGGAGGAGTAAGTTCAGACGGACAAAACTCTGTAATTAAAATATTAGAAGTTAAATAATAATATGGTATCTTATAAGCATTATCTCTAGAATTACATGTGATTTATTAATTTTTGGCTTTAAATCTGTATTCTTTGAGTTACTTAATTTAACTTTAGCTTCTCAATTAAGCTGTTTCCTGATTTATTTATCAGTAGTAGTAGTAGTAGTAGTAGTAGTAGTAGTAGTAGTAGTAGTAGTAGTAGTAGTGGTAGTAGAAGCAGCAGTAGGAGTAGTATTTACTAATAGTATTGATTCTTTCCTTTGTAAATAATATAGCATACTTCCACTCCAAAAGTAGAGCAAAAGCCACCAGAGAACACCAGCCTCTCGACTGCATGGGATACTAGCTATAACGATGTTCAACAAAAGAAGAAAGGGAAGAGAAGTCGAAGGAATTCCATAGCTGGACCAGAAATTTCGGCATTGAGTCCTGACGAGTTTGCAGGGAAAGAGGAGACAGATCGCACCACTTGGAATAAAGAAGGAAAAAAGAAAAAGGTTAAAAGTTCACACCCAAATTCTAGCCAAAGAAATAGAATAGGATATGACTTGAATTTATGGTAACCTGGTGCCATTGTGTTTCAAACATTTGTAGAACAAGAATGAAGAAAAGAAGAAAAAGAAACCAGCAGAGGCTGAAGATGTTCAAACAGGCTTGGTTACTCAAGACCTCATCAAAATGAGCTATCAATCTGTGTCAAAGAGTCTCGGAGAGAAGATCCTAGGGGATACGATTGGAGCAAGAAACAGTTCAATGGTAAATCAAAGAGTAAAGCAAGAAGGGAATGGCTGGTAGTACAATACGAGTAAAAAAAATGTAGTGTGTGATAATTTTATTGGGAAGCATTAGAGTCTTGCCCGCTTTAATTAAATCCCACCTTTAGTAAAGTTAGTTGAGAAGTTTAATATAATTGCAAAATAACTCCTTCAAATGATTACTTGTGGATTTTGCCAATGTGCTATAGAAACCTTATATACTATTCTTGGTAGCACAATACTTATTTGTTGTTGTTGCTGTTAGTGTGTTGTTGTTGTTGTTGTTTTAAAACCTATATATACACAGGTGAATATGATGATGGGAGCTGGATTGGGATCTCGAATGTCTCTAGCCAGTAACCACGACGATGACAATGACGACGATGATAACTTTGATGACACAATTTCTATTCTTCATGGACAGAATCCATCCAAGAAGGGAAAACCATTTGGTATGTCAAAAAAAAACAAAAAAAAAAACTTGCTATCTTGTGTTTCTTGTTTAATTCTAAATTAGTAATACTTTTACTACATTGTATGGCATTCGATCTGTCTGTCGGCCATATTTATTCATTAGGTCTTATGGAACTCTAAAGTGTAAGTCACTTTTTCAACTTTTTTTTCCATTAGGATCATTGTTGCAACCTGGTGGGGATGAAGATGAGCCTGTTACAAGTGGTGGCGAAGATAAGCCAAAGAAGAAGAAGAAGGAGAAAAAAGACAAAGAAAAGAAGAAGAAAGAAAAAAAGAAGAAGGACAAAAATAAGAATGAAGATGAGTCTGAACTTTTAAGTGCCCAAACTGCTCAACAAGATGACAGTGAAGGGAGAAGAGAAGCGGAAGCTGTCCAGCAAGAAGATACAGTTAGCAATAGCAAAGCTAAAAGGAGTGACAAGAAGGAGAAAAAGAAGAAGAAAAAAGAAGACAGCTCTGAAGTGATTGAAAACAGTGGTGCATCATCAGTTGATGCCTACCCTGGAGATATCGTGGTTTCCATGGGTATAGAAGGTGCTAATGTTAGGAAAGAGGAAACTGGTAGTATTCACAGTAAGGAATCTATTTCTAAATCGTCTGACAAAAATGAAGAGAGAGAGGCAAAAGAGCAGGAGATAAAGGAAAAAGAAGAAAAGAGAGAGAAAGAGCGAAAAGAAAGAGAAGAAAAGAAAGAGAAGGAACGGAGAGAAAAAGAAGAAAAGAAAGAAAAAGAAAAAAGAGAAAGGGAAGAGAAGAAAGAAAGAGAAAAGAAAGAGAGAGAAGAGAAGAAGGATCGCGAACGCAAAGAAAAGGAAGAGAAAAAAGAAAAGCTTAAAAAGGAAAAAGAAGAACGTGACAAAGAGAGAAAGGAAAAAGAAGAAAAAGAACGAGAAAAGAGGGAGAAAGACAAGAAAGAAAAAGAAGAGAAGAACAGGGAAAGAAAAGAAAAAGAAAAGGCTGAAAAAGAGGAACGAGAGAGGGAGCGAAAAGAAAAGGAAGCAAGAGAGCGTGAGAAACGAGAGCTAGATAAGAAAGAAAGAGAAGATAAAGAGAAAGAAAGAAAAGAAAAAATCAAAGCTGAAAATGATGAGCGTGAAAGACAGAAAATTGAGATGGAAGAGGAACAGAGAAGATTGAAAGAGAAGGAACAACAGGAACAAAAAGAGAGAGAGGCACAGTTAAGGGAAGAACAAGAAGCAAAATTGAAAAAAGAAAACAAACAGGAAAGAGAAAGGAGAGAAAAAAAGGAGAAAAGAAGCAGAGAAGAAGAGATGCAGAGGAGAAGAGAAGAAGAAGCAAAGAGTAAGTACCAATAATTGACAATTTGCTATTCCACTTGTCATTCTGTGAATTTTATTTGTAGCTCAAGTTAAGCCTCCTACCTCCGAGAGACCTTTGTCAGCTACTTCCGTCACCAGTGGTCCTTCTGTTAAAGAAAGGACAAACAATGCCGTGTATATGTTTGATACTGAGTCAGATGAAGAAGATGAGATAGCAAAGCCTGCCCCTAGACAGCCTCCAGCAAAGCCCAGTGTTGTTGAAGAAGCTCCAAATGATTATGAACAAACCATGAAAGACATGGGTAAGCATTTACTATTAAGTATAAAGTATTTTAGTGATTTTTGTTGATATTATTATAGCATCTGACCTTAATGACTTCCTATCTGTTCAAGCCTCTGCACCTGTAACCAGGTTAGGTCTTACATTGATTAAACTAAAATTCAAAATTTACTTGGTTTTTTTTTTTTTTTTTTTTTTTTGCTTACAGTTCAATGCCTACCAAAGCAGCTCCCAAGAAGACGGCTTTACCAGGTGTGGGACTGGATAGTGATGATCTGAATAGAGAGATATACGGTGACTCAGGTCTTGATGAACTGAACGATGCATTGGCGATGCTGCAAAGCATTGCCGAAGGCTTTAAATTCTGAACAAAACTGCACACATTTACAAGAACCATTACGCAATATATAACACACACAAGCAGGTTCATCAAGAAATATTTCCGTTTTTGTTTGTAGACAAAGTAAGATTTTTCATTATTATTCGTGAATTTTGGTTACTAGATAAGTTTAGGACTCAGCCTCAGTTGCTAATCCCTTCAGTGTTTCATATTTTTTTTTCTGCTCTGCTCTCTTCCTTTAATTAGAACGGAGCATGCCCCAGGCTATGGCTACTGCTACAACTAATGCCCATGGTGAAGAGAGCAGGCAGAAGAAAAATGTTATTGAAGGGACTGGCATCGGAGGTGGTGGGTTCGGTTTCTCCGACATAAGTGGTAAGCTAATAATATGTACACTCAGAAGGGAGTATTTAAATACATGATCTTGCCAGAAGGGACGTGAAACAGACTTATATTGTGTCAGCTCCTTTAAGGCCATTTTATTGTTGAATGAAAATAATTAAAGATCAGTTATTTAAGTAAGCATTGCTTAAGGTATGCCCAACAAGACTGCCTCTACAAACCTTACCAGTTCAGTTTTAATTATTATTGACCAGGAATCTATTCAGAATTATTGTTTCTTCGACAACTTTTGGAGACAGACGCATCCACTATTAGGATGCAAGTGTAGATATCTGCTTCAGTAATGATTAATGGTTCCATGTTGTGGGTGAGAAGGGAGGGAGTGAGGGTTGGATGGTGATCAGAGCGACAATAAAGTAGTTAGAAAAGCTTGGTTGGATAGAGCAGTGGTGTTAAATAATAGATAATTCTACTTGTAGTATTTTCTGCCTGAAGATAAATATGAGGCTTTTACAATAAATGCACTCAGTTATCTCTTCCGCATTCTTCATTAGATAATAATAATAATAATAATGATAATGATGATGATGATGATGATAATAATAATAATAATAATAATAATAATAATAATAATAATAATAATAATAATCAGGAGAGCAGAAAGCTGAACTTTAATTATAGAAAAGCTACACCATAACAAAAAACACATAATATACATAATAGCATCAATATGAGCAGGAATAAATTGACAAACATAAAGTATAAAACTGATCAGCATGCTTGCAATTCATATTCAGTGGAGTAACTACACTGCACCTAATGGCAAGAACTGGGTATAATATCCTATTAAACAATATCTGCACCTATCTTCATTCTTCCCACTTTCCCTATTCTATATAATCTCTGGATATTTCACACTATATAATTGATTACATACTTTAATTTGATGGCTACTTCCATGCCACTGTCAGCTTGGGCAGACGAGATGCACAACTTCTACGAGGAAGAAGACTTAGAGTACACTTACATGGAGGGCAGCACTCCAAGCTTGGACCAGGCAAGTCTAGAAGGCTTCACAGGAGAAAATGATGGCCTGATGCTCATGACCAAATCCAAAGACACCGGCCACGGAGCTGGAACCGTCTCTGTGGGCATAGGAGGAGGCGTGGCAGGAGGTGTGGCCGGGAGAAGCATTGGAACACAAGGAGGACTTCCATCTGGAAGTCAAGGTTGGTTAGTAATTAAGACAATCCCTATAATTATTAGCTTCAAGCCACACCCAGCCGTGCAAGTGGTGTATGTATGCCCATGCAGTACTCACATTTTCTTCCAAACCCACACAGTGCTCGTGAATATCATTACAATCTTGCACACATGTACGTAATCTTGATTTATTTATTATCATAAATAGATATTGGTATGATTATCTTAATGTGTATATATAGGAATATCCCAGACTGGTTCATTTGAACGAAGTGTTATGTCTATTTTAAAGAGCATGGGCGAGAAAATGCAAGAAATAAAATCTAATCCTTCAGTCACTAGATCAGAGGTAAGTCAGAGCTTCTCTCCTAATAATCGTGTTAAATGAATCCAAATTTGTTAATGTCTGACTACTGTGTTATGGTTGTATCAAAGATATAGTGGATTTTGTGTTTTGAGATTTTTAAAGTAGCTACTGGCTTATTTCATACTTGTTCAAGTTTGAGAGGAAATGAGCTTAGTTGTTTGTTTTATTCTTATATTTTTGTTAAATTTTCGATTATGTTGTAACTATAAGAGGCTTACATGGTATTGCTTACTGGTGACTCTAGGATGCCATGCTTGTTATAAATCACCTTTATGATGTTGTTTAGATCCTACAGCAAGAGAAGATTCAGAAAGAGATGATCCAGAACATGATAGCTATGAGTATCAGAGATCCACAGGTCATGAATACACTCATCACTCTCCTGGAAAGACAAAACACGTCTTCACTGGTAAGTAGATAAATGTAAACAAGTCCTTGTATATATGCATAATATATACTATCATACTATATTTTTATATAGCTATATGAATAACTTTTGAAATGCATGTGTGTTATATTGCATGAAATGGTTGCATCTAATAATGTCCTCTTAAAATTGTAATTTTTTATACTCAATATTGCATCATAGCAGTTCAACATTTTCTGACATTTAAAACAAACCAATGTGTATAACCAGGAACAAGTGTCTGCTGCAAATATGAAGGGTACTGTAAATAACTTACTACATTGCTGTACAATTTGGGATGATATTTAAACTTTAATTCTAACGTTATATTTTTTGCTCACTTCAGCTTATGAAAACATCAAGTGTGCTCCCAGACAAATCCAATTGTGCATTATGTGTATATCTGTGTCCAGATGTATACATAAGTGTATACCTTATATTAATATATATATATATACATAAGTGTATACATTATATATTATATTAATAAGTGCTCGCATGTTACAGTGTAACTTAATTAGAGTGAATGGCTGCTCCACTTAATTTTAACTGATGGCGGCACTATTATCTCATTTTTTACAGAGCAACTCTACTGCATTCGCTGAGTTGCAATCCAAGCTCCTCCAGGCTCAGGAAGAACAGCAGAGAGCAGCCAAACTGCAGCACCAGTCACAGATGGAGTTTCAAATGTCACTTCAGAAGAAGCTAGAAGAACAAAGCCAACTGCAGATGATGGTAAGTAAAAAGGCAAGATTCACTATATAGCTACTGGGATTGATATGTGTGCTTAGCAGTCATTACAAAAAATGGTTGTTGCAGTCTAAAACAAAACAAATGTAAAATGTTGACCAGTTTGGGTGAAAAAGGCTTTTAATCCACTTAGTTCAAGAGAATGAAGCTATTCTAGTAGATACGAGTGGGAGTATTTTTGTTTTATTTTTTGTAGTTTCTGAAGCACTGGGGGGCTAGATAGCAAGCAGACATTTTTTTTCTATTTCAACTTCATCACTCATTGAACGATAGGAATATTAGTGTTGTTTCTATCCAGTTATGTCTTCAAGAATGGGCATAATTGGCTATCTGATAATACCTTCATCTACTTTGTAGGGTCTGCAATCAAGTTTTGACAAATATGCTTTGCAATTTGAACAAAGATGGAATGAACAGCAAAAACTGTTGGAGGAAGAAAGAAGAAAACGGAGAGAAGCTGTGAGTAATACAGCAGAGTCTATATGTTATAGTTATAAACCAAAATTGAGGTTTGTATGCGATTTATAAACTCCGAGACACGAGGGCACAGCCCGAGTGGCGAGGATTTACAAATCAAAATACAAACCTAATGATTTTGGTTTATAACTATTTTATAGCCCAAACATAAACAACGAGCAAAGTATAGCGTTAGCTATCTTAGTAATTGTATTAAAGTACCCAAACTCTTCATTATTCCATTTTGCTTTGATCTGCCTTCCACCATAATTATGGTTGCTAAGAACTATATCAGACTTTTCCCCGCTAATACATTTTCTTACGAGCATACCAGACTGTATCCGATTTATAGTTCTTAACGACAAGCGCGGTCGCTCGGGTAACGGGCTATAATTATATTTGTCAGATGAAAGACAAAAATTTTTTGTTTGACATCTAATACTGTGGACTAATGTTGCCTACATTTAAATTTGACTATTGCCAAAACATTATTTTTTTAATTATTGATTTTTTAACAAATACAGTAAACTGAATTTTGAGGCTTACAATGCAACAGATTTCTGTTCCAAAATTGTTAATCTTCACTGGGTGCTTTCATAAAATGAGAGAAATACGAAACAGCAGGTCGATATAAGAAGTTGTAAATGGCTTGCAATTCTCTTTGAAACAGTTTTTTTGCTTTCAACAAAAATCGTGAGCTGCATTTTCAGTCATCTGGAGTGCTTGAGCCTTCAGACTTTAGTTTTGCCAAGTGTAGCTAGCCAGACACTAATAGCAGTCATAATTTCACATGTACAAGGTATGCTAGACATTCAACCCACAATTGATTAATAGTAATAATTACTGATATAATAAATCTTCGTCCTGAGTAAGTTCATACCTAAAGGTTAATAACGATTGCAATGTATTACTACACTTAACTGTGTAAAATATTATAAATAAAAGCACAATTATGTTGAAAAATAATTTTTAATCAATGCTGAAATGCTAGAAGTTGAAGAAATATTTATTTGCTGAAGTACCCAAATCATTATGATAGCAAATAATTTTCCCTATTCAGGAAGAAAAAGCTGAGAAAAAGGACAAAAGGTCAAAGAGAAGTCGTAGAAGAGGACTTCCTCGCCAAGATGCTAACTACTCTGACGAATCTTCCAGTGATTCTGATGAAGGTCTAGTAATAGCTTCCCTCGGCAATGCTCCTAAACCAAAGTCAAAATTCAACAAACAACCAGTAAGTGAGAAAATGACAACAAATTTATGATCTTCCCAATTTCATTATCTGCTAAAGATGATTTATTGTTGTTGTTGTTGTTGTTGTTGTCATTGTTGTTTTATGGATCATTATGGTATGTTTTCTTCATTCTTTCATAGTCTATGCTGGCACAAATTCGTAAGCAAGAAATGTTGGATGATGATCTTCGAACCGACTCACAGATTTCTGTAGAAAAGATCCAAGGTGAATACATTATTGCCAAAGTATAAAAAAAGGATGTGAGAAGATAAAAAGAAACTATGCCAGTGACTAAGCTTAAAATGGCAGAGAATTGAGTAGCTTTAATGCTGGATGATTAATTAAAAATGGTTAAATAATACATTTTGCTCCATTTATCCCGTTCACACTGGATAAATGGAATATGATTTTCTAATTGCCTTTTTTTTTTATTGGTATACCATTCAATGATAAACATTGACTGTTACTGTAAGAATACCTTAGAACGTACATGGGTGCCATTTTTATTTCTCTTCATCTCTCCAATCTATCCAGAAAAGCACCGTGCCACAGGAAAATTACTGAGGAAGGACACCAGCATGAAGTTGGATGACACTGAAGAAGCAATTAGAAAGTTTGAGAAGAATCGGAGCAAAATTCGTGAGGAGGAAGAAGATGACGATGGTAAGAAGTCAGGGCAAAGCATGATAAATCAGTTAATATTCTAAATGTGATATTTTTAGAAGAGGAGGTACAGTTCCAAACAGCAAGAGCTGCACCTTTTAAGGTGGCCCAGATAAGAGTTCAACCTGGTGGAACAGTGAGTCAATGTAACAGTCTTCACAACCAATGATTTATTCATTTGTGAATTAAATTATAGGGGTTTACTCCAGCTCGGGTTCAAAACACGCCCACATCTACAACTTCTGGCAAAGTGGGCCAAATAAGAAGAATTTAAAAGAAACAATTGCTTCAGCTGCAAATCATTTTATAGAAAATTTTCCTTTTTTTTTTTGTTTCACTAGTAACTCTCTTGATCTATTTTTGTACCATGAAGTAAAACAAACTTAACTAAATAATTCCCAATTGCAACAGGTCCACAATTTACTCATTTGGTAAAGGGAATCGCTCTAGTTTTGTAGGAGGCGTGGCATATTAGTGCCATTTCTCTCCAGATCGAGTGGCCTATAGAGTTCCAAGGACAGCGTAACTGCCCTTGTGACTCGGAGTGGTGAGGTGAAGTACTACTAATGGAGGAGAACGACTCAGACGGTTCGGCCGACGGGTTTGAATTGGGTGAGCTTTAGAGCGAGCGTGTGTTTGGGTAGTTACGGCATCCTCGAGCTGTTTCGTAATCGTTGTTAGCTGTTGTGTTATTTAGCTGTGTTTTTCATCTTCAGAATGGTTATCATTGTGAAGTTAAGATCTCTGTGATAGTTACAGTTTAGCCTAGTGTTATCACTGGCATTGTGTAGAACACTGGTATTGCATGGAGGGAGAGATAGCTATAGTAGTGAGTGTTCTAACAGAAGTTAATCAACTCCAGCTTTATTAGCTGTGACTAGCTATCACAATCCTTATTTTCAGCATTACTGATAGATAGAGGATAGGCTTGGAATGAAAACCCTGTGTGAAGAAGAGAGTGTAAATTGTATTGAGTTGAGAAAGTATTTGGAACCAATTCCTGTTTGTGTATACATGCATGTGTGTGGCTTCTGACGTGTGAATCCTTCACATTCTAAGTGCAAATCTAGCAACACAGCCATGTGTGATTGGAACTAGGTTATCTTGCCTCTCAGCAGAAAACATTAGCGTAGGTTATTAGGCGTATTAACTGATTAAAGAAAAGTTGTGATATCATTTTCCTTATTTATCAGTCTTGTTTTTCTGAGCGTCGTAGCAACAATGACCATGATATCTGCAGTGCCCATGTTAAGAAGGTTGCGGCATGAGTCATCATAAACACTCGACAGAGCATTCGTTTCCCCAGGGGCAGGTTACATGCTACATTATTAGTAGTCAACAAGTGACTGATATGTGTGTGCACTTAGTTACATGTATTGTGCTTATCCATTGTTTCCTATTGATCTGTAATTGAAAGTGTGTGTGTGTGTAGTGTGTGTGTGTAGTGTATGTGTGTGCGGCATTTTCAACTTCTCTTGAATAAATGATAGTATATTTTATAGAGTGGCAATCTTAGAAAAGCTATAAATCTGTCTCTGCCAGTCGAGTCAGGGGTGATTTAAATATGTAATAGACAGTGGTGTTATTGTATAGTCTGTTAATTTTTGTTACAGAGACTAAATATCTCCCTAGGGATATTATTATTATTAACCCTTAGTGCACCTGCATGAAAGGGTTACAATTCTCAGTTTGTCAGTCAGTCTGTCATTCTGTCACATGGATCTCGAAGATGGCAGCATCCTGAAGATTTAAACAAGCATCAAAATGTTGCACTGAACATTTAAAGTCCCTTTAATGTGCCAGAATTTTTAGTTTTGACTTATTTTTTCAGAAAAAGCTAGTTTATTTTAGGCGGTATGATCGTAAACCTTTGTTGGCAACGCCCCCTATAGTCACACCGTACTCACGTGAGCTAATAATTTCTTTTCTTCCTGCAGTAGTTTTGCGTTACTTCTCAGTGGTTTACCGGAGTGCTTGGAGAAACTGTTGGTGTACTGAGTGTCACTTATCCTAAACTTCTCTTATGAAGACAGCATTAATGTCTACCGTTTCATTGCACGAGTTGCACATTGACTTGCTCAAGCTTTACATATCAACTTGCGTGAGCTACACATTGGCATATTCATATTGATACTACTCTTAATAAATAATAGTTGAGGTCTTTGTAATAGCTAATTAGTGTACACACCCACTTAGACTGTAATTCACTCTGCATAATGTAACACAATACCAGTCATGTACTGTATGCTCATAAAGTAGGAGGTAAAACATTCAAACACATCTGCACAAACCTGTGTAATTGGGTCATTACATGAACATGTAACACACAATGTTTTCATTGGTTAGTTACACAAACATGTGTTGTCACTGGGTCATTACATGAACATGTGTCACTAGGTCATTACACGAACATGTGTCACTGGGTTACTACACAAACATGTGTCACTGGGTCATTACACGAACATGTGTCACTGGGTCATTACACGAACATGTGTCACTGGGTCATTACACGAACATGTGTCACTGGGTCATTACACGAACATGTGTCACTGGGTCTTTACACAAACATGTGTCATTTGTTAATTACGTGAACATGTGTCATTGAGGAAATTATTAAAATTGTGTATTTCTAATGTAATTACTGGTCCTGTGGGGGGGAACTCCTGTTGATAGTGAACCGCTGCCACTATAGTGCTTCTTCTCAAGTTCAGTATGTGGAGTCTATTGGACAGAAATAATTCCACTTTATATAGAAATGAGATTACAGAGCACACTGAGCTTTAGGGTGGCCAGCCACAATATATAAAACCACACCATACCCCAACCTCCAGTACTTGTTGGCTAACATTTACAGGAAAGCATACTGGCATAACCAAACATAGACTAACGCTACATACATACATACATACATACATATACACACACACACAGAGTTTTGTTCCCATGGTGTTTGCACATGTGAATGAGGTCGAATGACCCTTCTGTTCATCGGCTTGGTTGGTGGGTGTTCCCACAGGTCCATTACATAAACGTGTTATTAGTTGATTACATGAACATGTGTTGTCACTGGATCATTACACAAACATGTACCACTGGGTCATTACATGAGCATATGGTATTAGTTGAGTACATGAACATGTGTGAGTCATTACATGAACATGTGTTATTAACAAACATGTGGCACTGGGTCATTACATGAACATGTGCCATTGAGGAAATTATTAAACCAATTGTATCTTTCAAATGTAATCACACTAATTCTTTGTTCACACCTCATTCCTCAGGTGTGAGTAGTTCTTCCTATACTGATCTCCGTGGAGACCTATCTGGTAGTCCACTGTGCTGTACACCAGTAACTTTCACCTCTGAACTCAGGGCAGGAGACCACGTCATTTTCCTCACCCCTGAATCTGTTCCACCTTACAGAGCAGCCTACCAGTCTGCCCTCGTCGATAAAGCCGAGAAGAACGACCTCGAAGTTATTTCTTACTGCCGAGGGGGCATTTATGAAGAAAACTTGGAGTTTGGAAGTCTTGGGAAAGTTTTCCGAGTTGACTACACACGTTGTCGCTATGGTGGTAGGAAGGCGTTGTCCCGGGCTCGGTCGAGAATGGAAATGGGGGAGGATCACTATCACGTGCTTTACAATAATAGCCATTTTCTGGTATCCTGGTGCAAGACTGGCTTGGAGCATTCTCTGGTGTCAATATTGGACAGTCTTGCCTACGATGAGAGTAAGACTTTTTGGTAGTGTATGTGAGGAGGGTAAGGTGAGGGCAACGAGAAAATGGAAGGTAATGTACAAGTAAACAGCTATTGAAAATGTGAGTCTAGTGATCAGAAAAAATATAGGTCATACAGTGTGGTCAGAAGTAATGGGGTGGGGCCACAGTGTGGTCACAAATGGGTAGAATACAGTCAGAGATAAGAGTGGTTAAGGTGTGGTCACAAATGGGCTGGAACAAGTGGCTGCACTGGCTTTTCTTTTATTACACTTTTGAGATTTGTATGAGTAGTTCATCTTTGACTAAATCTGATCTTATTACTACGCATATTTGCGTAGTAAACTTTCCCTTAGTGGGTCAATTGTTGAGTACATATGTGTTATAGTGATTGCTCTATTCTATAGGTCGCCATTACCCACTCAATCCGATTTTATCTCGAGTGATTGTCACCTCGTTGTCAGAGATAAGTCCCGGGGATCACGTGATCATTAAATCCACCCATTATCTCATCGACGCCATCCACGGCGATGAATCTGATGGCAACAACTACTTCACTGCCTACACAATCAGCGGAAAGGGGTTTGTTGTAAAAGGCCACACCATACCAAATGGAGACTTAGTGAAGATCACTTATGATCAGCAAAGTAATTCATATCACCCGGGAAAAGCCCGGAAGCAGGCAGAGGAGGAGCTTGCTAAACGATCTAAATGGACCAGCAGTGATCAGTTTGTCACCATGATGAAGTGCGGTAAGAAACATATATTGACAGAGAGGTGCGTATTTCGCGAGTCCGTGGATCCCGTTGGCTGCACTCAGGTAACGCCGCACACTTCCGTTGATATCGGAGACCATTTGCTAGTCAGAGGAACGTTTGGCGGCTTCCATTCTGTATTGGTGCACAGCTGTGTTGATGATCACACCGTAGTGTCAGTACCGAGCGTACACAAGAAGGATTTCATGGGCAAGCTCAATCTGCTGAATTACAACGAGGTGTATCGCGTGAATTACCTGCAGTCGCTTCCAGCAGATGAAATTTTGAAGAGAGCCTGTAGCCCTGAGGGTGAAGAAGTTTTGAAACAAGGAGGCGGAGGGGAATCCACTTGCTTTGTCACGTGGGCAAAAGTCGGTAAGGAGTTGTCACTGAATTTGTCCAAGCTGATAGAGAAGAAACAAGTGGGACTTGTACGCCCACAGAGATATGAAAAAATAATTTCAATTGATGATGTCGTCATTGGAGATCATTTGTTTATTCCTAACCCGGCATATCGGTGGCATTTTCTTGTGTCTGAGAAAATTCAATTGTGCGAAGCGTCAGCTCCAGTTTTCAAAGTGATTTACCTTCTCCGTGGCAGCATCAAGGAAACTGAAGAAGCCCTGAACCCGGTAAAGGACAACATTTTTAGAATAGTCTACAACGAAGAGTTTCCTGCTTCAGCTGCTATCCATAGGGCTCGTGGAGCAGTAGGGAAGATTAACTTAAGTCCCACCGCAAGGATGTGGTTCGTTCGATGGGCTAAGACCGGCTCTGAGGAAGGTCTGGAAGTCGATTTTCTAGCTAGGAGATCCTTACCTGTTGTCAAGTGCAGGCTGGCATGCTTTACCCAACTTGACCCTGGTGACTACCTGGTAGTGGACAAGGGTAAGTTTATCCCCCGCCACCATTACATCGTCGTCAGAGTTCTTTCCCCCACTGAGTGTGTGGTGGTGGGGACTTGGAAGGGGAAAATGGTGGAAACCAGGGTGCGTTTGGAAGAGGGGGTGTGTCACAAGCTTGTGTACGAGGAAGGTACGTGCCTCTCGGCATCTGAATCCGTTCAGAGAGCCTGCGATGTGGTGGGTTCTCCGTTTGCTCTCAAATACATGAGAAGAAGACTTATCAACCTGATCAAGACGACTGACTCGACTGAAGTTGATGTGGAGAACTTGCCGGAGGAGCGGCTGATGCTTCGGCGAGAGAGGGTGGAGTCAGCACTGGACCTAGCACCCGGTGACCACCTGGAAGTTCCCATAAAAGTCTTGCAGAAAATTTCGTATCACAATATGATCGTAACGGAGATTAGTGGCGAGTTCACTGTGAGAGTTCTACAAGCGAGCAAAAAAAGCATTGTGGAATCTGATTTCTGTTTAATAAAGCAGACGGGAGAGGATGAAGACGAAAGAGGTGGAGGGGAGGGCGTGGCCACGCTCGGAGACCTGAAGGAAGTATATCGTGTGAAGTATCTGGAAAAGATCAACGTCAGACATGGTCTGGACATGTTACGGAGAGCCATGAGTGAAGGGAGGGTAAGGGATGCTCTTGTATGCTATAATTTTATTAGACTTACAGTAAATTGGAGAAATCATGTGCGAGTCACATGATGTGAATAATATATTAACCCTTTACCGACAAGTTTGTGACCACCTATATAAATGTAATTGCATGAATACGCTATTTTTTACATTCAGCTATTGAATTTTTAAAGCAAGTAGAGATGGACTAGTAACTATGCAAAAATATATATATATATATATAATAAATAAAGAGGTGCTGACTGCTTTAGGTGCTTGTGCCAGTGAAGGAGTTAATCAGAAGTGAAGTGTTCTTAGATGTTTGATATTCTAGGATATGTGGTTATTTTCAATACCTGAGTAAGATAAACAATTATCTGAGAAAATAATGTAGAGGTGTGCATCATTTAGATTTGGCCTTGTATCAATCACTTGAAATATCGTTTGACCAAGCTCCGTTGCTACCTGCATAGGTGTAGCTGTAGCTATGACAATAATTAATTTGTTTGTATTGGTTTTCACTCCATTTTTCTCATCTTTTTGACAATTTTTTTTTTTGTTTTTAACATTGCTTCTATTGATTTATTTCTTAATTTTTACATTATTTTATTTTATTGTCATAATAATAATAATAATATTATTATTATTATTATTATTATTATTGTTGTTATTGTCCACTTGTTATTATTATTATCATCACTACTATTATTATTGTAGATCGATAGACCTGTAGAACATCTTCTTGCATTAGGGACTGTAGGAGAACCAGTGAGCATGGAACTGGATCCTCACCTGCACAAAATCCTCGAGTATCGCAAAGAAGACATTAGAAGACCCATGGCCATCAGCAAGCTGCGATCTGCATCCATTGAGGTGGGCACACGGGCCACTATCCAGGCGGCATTCAAGATCGGAGCTCAGGTGGCCCTCAGTTCGACCAGAGTGGGAGGCTTCATTGGATTTGGCCCGGGCATAAGTATTTTGGCTGAGGCCCCGATTTTCACCAGGAGGCTTTACAAACTCGGACGTCAGAAGAAGTTTGATCAGATATCAGAAGAGGACTTCAAGCGAGGTGTGATACAACAGTCGTTCACTTCCGCCAATACCGTTCTGGGTGCTACTGCCGGTGTTGTGGTGGGTCAGCTGGCCATACCTGTGCCTGTTTTGGGAGGATTGGTGGGAGGAGCTTTGGGAACAGCCGCTGGGAATGGGTTAGGACGTCTGGAAGGATGGGCTGCTAGTAAACTGGTAAAGGATGCACTTGTGCCTACTGTGCCTGTACTTTTAAATTTTATTTTCCTGGAACTTCCAGAAGAGAACTTATGTGCAGATTGATCATTGTTCAATTGTTGTTTGTTTTTTATTTGATGTGTTTCAATTATACCACTCTGGAGGAAATCTGTGACTTTATGATACTGTAATTTTATTTGAATTGAGCAGGTCAATGACTATGTTGGAGTAATAATACTGAAGTGATGACAGTCTGTGGTCATGCCATAGTCTGAAGATACTCTCTCTATATATTCAGTTCAAGCTAGCAAGTCCTGAACTTAAATACAATGAGCTCAAAGAAATCAGTGTGATAGCAACAGCAACAATAATTGGCGAGCGAGCGAAGCGAGCGAGCAACTCTAAGATGTAGTCTATGGAAATCCTGAATGCGTCGTCGTTTAAACGCTCGCGCATATATACGTCGTCGTTTAAACGCTCGCGCACATACGTGGTCGTTTAAACGCACGCGCACATACGTGGTCGCATATTATGCTTTTTTCTAATTTTCTCTCGTTACTCTAGCTAATGGTAGTGTAGCTAATCATATACCATTCAACTATCATTGGTAGAGCTACTCATTCAAGCGTTTCATAGTCATGAATATCACTAGATAATGGAGCAGTCCACAGTGTGGTACTGATGTGGAGATCTTCACATTTGCCCACTTGCTGCAGATTGACATTCAGTCATATTCACGACTCAACACTACCTGGCAGAGGTACTCTCCCACTCTCAGGATTGAAGACACCATAAATATGATGCCAGGAGAAGACAGCAACATGGCTTTATACATCAAGCACATCCCATCTCATTTTCAGGTCGTGCAATCTGTCCTCTAATTTTAGGGTACTATCTCTATGCCAATTAGCTATGGCCAGCTTCCAGTATTATGCGTCTGTAAAACTGAATTACTGTCATGCTTAGCATGTGGACACTTCAGAGTATCCCCCATCCCCATTTCCCCCTTTACACGTTTCCCCCCTTTACATGTTTCCCCTTTACACGGTTCCCCTTTACATGTTTCCCCTTTACACGTTTCCCCCCTTTTCCCCTTTTCTGTACTTTACACATTATTTTGTTATCATTGTTACTTTATCATGAGGAGTACCATTCTTTACCCTTTACCAATCATCATTTCCCCCTTTACATGTCATTACATATTCTACTACTAATAATGAGATGTGAATTCAGATTTGGCAACCTGCAGGAAGAAAACCAATGCAAATTCAAATCAAACGACCCCAATGCAATTGAAAGTGTCAACATTTCCCCAGAACTTCGCTCGCTCGCCCAACCAATGCTACACGAGCATTTTCTAGTAGTAACAATTTGGACCACGCGTGAGTCAAAATAGTAGCCCTAAACTTCCAGAACTGTCATTGAAAGTACCCAAGGGCTAACCTTTATTTTCTAGTCGCCCCGAAAGTACAGCGGAGCCTTCCCCGCGTAGCTAGCGGTTCGGAAAGGATACGCCAGTCTTCGCGCTAGCAAGACCGTTTACCTAAAACCTCTAGGTAAAGCGTTTGGCAGCGCGCGCACTCTCCATGGCCCCCAGAAAGTAAAGTCCAGCGAGAGGAGGAAAATGCCTGCACGTCGCCAACAAAATCCTGCCGCCTCACTGTCTTACTGTAAATTATGATAAACAACACTACCATACACAAGACCCGATAAAGTACACTTCCAGTACAAATATGTAACCTCTCCTTTACTGGGTATAAAAACAAGCAAGTGCTGCTGGTACTATGTATCCTTTGCTCATTCGGTCCGCCATGGGTACGTTATTTGCTGCTACTACTACTACTATCACTATAGCGATTTTAATGATCGCGTCGTGGACTCTCCGAGGGAGCGCGGAAGAGCTCGCTAAATTACGAGCACACAGAATGGGAAACCTGAACAACATAATATCTGTAGGTTATTGTTTTTAAGCCTTGTACAGTAGTTAGACTTTAGGAGTAGTATAGCTATGGTGTTGACTGCTTTACTAAACCGTTCAGGCAATAGAGCCTACCTAAAGTATACCTCACTAAATGTGCTGTAAATTAATACATTGAGCATCTTTAGGATTCACTTTTTTTTTTCTTTTTTTGTTATCATCTTTAGGATGCTGTGGAGAAATTGGCTAAAAAACTAAGAGATCCAATGTGCTCGAGTATCACTAAAAAGATTACTGATTTGAATGGCAAAGGTGACGTGTATGAAGAACCAGGTAAGAAGTGTGTGTACCACTAAATATAAATATGTAATCCTGTTATTCCCTTCTTTATCTTTATTTACTTTCTTGTTAATTATTTTTTCTTTAATTTAGGCAAATACATAGAAATCTCCATCCATAAAGGAAAGTTTGTTCCTTTGTTGAGAATTCTTCCGTTGAAACTCACTTCTCCTCAGCTGGCCTTTACCAGCTTTGATTGCAACACCAATGAACTGTTGATTGAAACCCATTCCGGTCTCGTCCTACCAGTCATACCTGGCATCATGAAGCTAACCAATGTCAGTTTAACTGTGTCCTCATCGCTTACCTCAATTCCAGAAACACTTGAAATTGAACTCAAAGGAGATTGGGCTCTGGGTTCTCTTTCCTTTCAGGTCAACATCACTCATGATCGTAGCTCAGGGTCTACTAATATCAAAGTTTACTCTGAGTCAATAAGTATTGACCGAGTTGTAAAAAAATTGACAGGTCTATCTCTCCCTGGAGCTCCCCAGAAGCTACCTTCTTTCACATTCTCTGGCTACATAGAATCAGATGGAGCTGCAACACTGATACTGTCCAGTGACCAATCTAAACCTAATAAATTTTATGCCTTCTACCACCAAGACAAAGGACAGGGTATCCCTGCCAAAGCCATTGCCACAGATATTTCTAATCTAAGACTCAGTTCCATTTTGAAAAGTATTATGAGAATTGACATCAGCAGAGTTCCCTTTTTTGGACGGCTGGCTGTGAAAAATATTGGATTCACAGTGTCTTCACAGGAATTAATGAATTTACCAAAGGGTACGTTTGCCGCTTCACACCTGTTAAATCACAATGGAGTGAGTATCGAGAAAGGTTTGAAAGCATATGTATTGCTGCCATTTTTGTCTAAACCTGTTGCTGTTACGTATTCTCAACATGTTTTTACTATAACAACCACATCTTCAGAGCTTGGTCTCAAAACATTGTTAAAATTAATTGGCTCAAAATTAAATTTAAGGACAGTACGATTGCCGAAGCAGTTGGATGCAATTTTCAGCCTTCACATCCATGAAATTAAAATTTTTCGAGATAAATTTAGTGTTATAGTTGTTTTCCCGAAGCCCATCAGCTTTTTCAAGAACTTTCTGGTATTTTCTGACTTAATGGTGACCTTAAGCATTTCAAATAGAAGGCCGAAATTGTCAGTAAGAGTTACAGGAAATATTCAATTAGCCAGTACTACTTTCAAAACAAGTCTATCCCAGGACAAATTTAAGAAGTACACTTTAACTGCAAAGGGAGACTATTTAGATTTTCGCAAAGTAATAGTTAAATTCAGTGCTGCTGTTCTACCTGATGTATTGAGTGCATTCTTCAAAAACATACCATTCCTGCACATTGGCATTGAGAAGCCTTACTTGGAGTACAAGTTTAATTCTAAGCCTAGTTTTCTCAGGCTCGGAGGGACTCCTGTTATATATGGGTTCAAAGCATTTACCTTTGATATGATAATTACCAAAACAGGTGGTAAAGTTAGGGTCATTCTTGGATTCGAAATGCTTAAGATAAACATTGCTAATATATTGGAGAAGCTAACAAAATTTAATTTTCGAAGATTCGGACTATTCAATCAAGAGTTCGCCATTACCATTACTTTGTCCCCGTACAACAGCCAAGACTTGCACTTCTCAAATGGTGGACTCAGAGGAGTCCCGATTAATAAAGGAGTAAGTGTAACAGCGACAATGAGACTCCCTAATAATTGTGAGAATGACAAGGTTTGCCGTTTAGTCAGCCAAATTATCGGCAAAGATGCATCTCTATCCATCCAAGCTTCCATCCAATCCATCAAATATTTTTCGGTGACCACTGCACTGTCTAACTTGCAATTGGGAAAATATTTAATCATGAAGAAGGTCTTCCTTAAGGTTGTGGGAGGGCCTGTGTCCACGGTAGGATTTGTTGGCGCCATTGAACTGGTAAAGCCAGGCATTACATTTTCTGCCTCTATTTCAGCAAACTCTGAGAAATACTCTATTGGTTTATCAATGGGAGGCTGCCTGATGAATTTATTCACTGCAAAATGGCTGGCTGTCTGCAATCTCATAGGCTCCATTGCTTTCTCTCCACCAGCAGAAGTATCTTCCTTCGAGTTGGGCGGGGAGATAAGATTGGGGTTCAAGTCTTCTGGTCACCAGATCACAGCCAAGGGCTATGTTGGACTCAGTCCCGATGACAACTACTATTATGTCTTCTTCACCAGAATCACGGTTGGATCATTGCTGAAAGCTTTCAAAATAAATGCCAGAATCCCTAAGCCCTTGGCAATTAGTGGCTTCCCCAATGGATTTTTGTCTTCATATTCACAGTTGGGCAAAGAGCTTCCTCAGGTTGGGTTAAGCATTCAAGCAGGTTTTAAGCTCAAAGGTACTTTACTGATACTTGGACTCAAAGGTGACGTTCACATTAATATCAACTTGCCAAGCGGTATCATTTTTAAGGTTCACCTTCCTCCCATAAAAATTGCCGGTGGACTTTTGAAGATGCATGCCTCGGCGAAAGACAGTACCAAAGGACCTTACTTGGATGCTGTAGTTCAGCTTCTGCCTCGACCATACATCAACATTGAAGCAAGAGGATATGTGCGATTTTTGGGTATAATGTTAGAAACGAGTTTGAAGGTCACAAATAGTGAATTTCAATATTTTATTCGAGGAAGTATTTGGGGTCTCTTTCAAGCCAATCTATTTATTCATGCTAAGTATGGAAATATAAAAAATGTTGGTTTTAGAGTCAAAGGTGAATTCAAGAGTGACCTTTTTAAAAAGATTGAGGTGACCATTATCGGTGCACTTAACAGCTCCGCCCAGAAGGCTACTGCCGCGATTAATAGAGCTAAGGAAAAAATTGAACGTGCTAAATTGCCATTGCAACGGGGTATAAAAAAACTTAACCAAGCACAGTGGAAGGCCCATCAAGCCAAAGCAAAAATGAAAAATGCTGCTTACAAAGTTACTGCTGTTAGGCGGAAGCTACAGAACAAGTGCCAAATCCGCAAGTGCAAGAAATGTAAGTCAAACAATAAATTTTTAAAAAAAATTAAAAAAGAATGCATGAGAAAGAAATAATGAAATTATAATGCTTAATTATGTTTATAATATATAGCCAGTGTTAATAATATTGTATGTACTGAAAATACATAATACATAATATTTATATTTCTCATTAAAGTAAAGAATATTAGCTATTGCCACTATATTATGAATAAATTTTCAGGGTGGAAATTTCGAGATCCCAAATGTCTGGCTAGTAACGCAGCATGTTGGATCTTCAGAAAGGGTGCTCTACTGGCTCTGAAAATTGCTGAAAAGTTAATCCGCAAAGTGGTTGTTTTTCTACACGCTGCCAATGCAGCACTCTGGGAGGCCAAGAAATTGGTGAAGTTTGCCGGATCAACACTTGATGTCGCCAAACGCCTTCTATCTGCCATTAACTGGACATATCGATACGCCATCAAGGCTGCTTCATGGATTGTACGATATTCATTGACAGGCCTCATTTCCATTCGTAGAATATATTTCGATGCGAGTCTGAATCTGGTAAGGAGTGGACACCTGGCAGCTGCAATTGACGTGACATTTCTTAGATCAGTCAGAGTAAATGCCAAGGTTGACCTCAACATCAAATGCATTCTCTGCATTGCTAAAGAAGTTTGTAAGAGGATGGGCAGAGGAATAGCTAGCCTCATCAAATAGTTTCATAAGATTGTCACTTTAGTGCTTATATGCCAGTATCCTTTAAAACACTTTACAAAATTATTTCTTGCATTAAATTAGAAAAGATACATAAAATATTCTTAACAGCACAATACAGTTATGTCTTTTTCTATTTTTCAATTATTCTAAATGCCTAGCATTTTAATAACTTCAATATGATGTCATGTTTTATGTGTTTAGAACATTAATTAGCATTAACATATTTTTAACACCTATGATGTCTATGTCTTGTTTGATGCTTTTAAAGTGCCAGAGTGGGGAAATGATTATACAATAACTTCCATAGTTATCTGTTGTTTTAGTACCTTATCCTTGAGGAAAGAAGTGTTAATAAAGCATAAAGATAAGTGTTAATATAGCATTTGAGATATATGTATACCTTATGAGAACTTAAAATAGAACAAACTCGTTTACAAAGCAATTTTACATTGCTTCAATGATCATGTGATATTTAGCAGTGAAGTTGCTGGTGAGCTACTTTCAATTGTGTCATCAAGCTTTCTCTTGTTGCTTTCAGCTGAAGTAAAATCAATCAGACATGGAACAAAGTACCTTGTGCTTAAGCACACCCACATAAAGGTCATAAAGTACTCATGAAATGATCAAATCATTTCGGTAAATTGAGTAAAAATGCTCATGATTTATTCAAGCACTTCCCATTTTCACTGGTACTTCTAAGCACTTTCGAAGTACATTTTATTATATAGTCTCGCAAGCCAGACCCCCCTCCTACGACCGTACAAAGAAGCACATGCGAAGAGCTGGAAAAGGGAAGGAGTGTTAGGGTCTGGCTTGCAAGACTAACATATGTACCAGCCTTTCCAAAAAGCACACACACACATACTGTCTTGCATTCAAGACAGTATCTCACAACTTGGATTATTATACCCCGGCCTGGCAGATAGCTACAAGGATAAGAAGTTAAACAATGAAACACTAGCCACAAGTAGTAGTACAGTTAGTTATAAAATACTAATAATAATAACAATAAAGAAAAAAGTTATCAATAGCTGAACATTTGCCGCTGTGTACCATGGTAAGGGATGACAAGGGCCGGAAAACTTGAACAACCATGCTTGTTGTTGTCTATCACATTTATGGCATACTGGCTGCTTTAAATTAATTATTCAAGTAATCACGTGAACACTGCCTAAAAAATTAATTGTCAGTATTCTCCAAAATGTGACAGACTGACAGGATGACTACTATAACCCTCTCGCGCATGCGCACTGAGGGTTAATTACCACTCCTACAATCAAATGGTATAGCCACTCCTACCAAGTGTTCCAGAAACTTGACTAATTGTCTTGATTTTTTTACATAATTGGCCACGCCTATTCATTAAAATGTTCATTTGTGAATTATCAGCAAGAAATTATTCAACACGGCATGACATCTGCCAAACAACAGGAAAAAGAAAAAAAAGTAGTGAATTTTTTTTTGGTGAAATGCTAATGGGAAAAAAATTGAAATGCTGTTTGAGTGAAGTGATTGATTATACTGATAATTAGAAGATAACAAAAATATGCAAATAAATGTTTTTAATCATGTTCATGAAAGTAGCTTGAGCAAAAAATATTTTTTGTACATGAACTAAAAATTTATTAAATAAAGAAGTCAGTGTAACAAATAGCAATTAGCTATGCAGCATACAGAGGCAGCATCTATCCTTGTGAATGTGACCGATAAATTAAATTGGAAATGAATCACCTAATACTGTTGCATTAACAAAAAGAAAAAAAAAAAAAAAAAAAAAAAAAAAAAAAAAAAAAAGACTTTCAGCACTTGTTTAATTCCATCCATTTTTTCTCGAAAAATGACCTCATGTGATGTCCAGCGATACCGATCTGCGAGGGAGAGAGGGGGCAGAAATACAATTAATTTAAATTTGAAATTATCAACTAATTATGCAGGATCAATCAGGAATCTATTACAGTAACAACACATTGACAACTGCTGCTTGATAAGACTCGATTAAAATGTCGATCTTAGCAGCAGCCCGAGAGTGTGAGAGAATAAGCTATGATTCATCCATCAACTGGCACTTAGGTCTGCTGCTGCTTTGTGGTTCAGTTTGCAGTAAACATTGTATATTTGCTCATATATGCACACCAACAAAAATATTATCATGTACAGGAAAAATGTTTGCATTGTAGTTGAGAGGATTAATCTTGTTTCAGAAGTTACAGGAGAAATTAATTACCAACAATAGACACTGACCTCTGACTTGTCTTCGTTGTAGTAGGCACAGTTTGAAAAGACTTGTCTGGCGTCTGTGGCAAATTGATCCTTATTACCATCATATCTACACACACACACACACACAGGGAATCACATGGCACACCCACCTGGACATTATCTTCATATACACATCCATATGTTCCTCAACCACACTTTACCAGCCATACTTTACCATTCACTTGTCCATACTTTCCATACTTTACCATTCACCTGTCCATACTTTACCATTCACCTGTCCATACTTTACCATTCACCTGTCCATACTTTACCTCACTCACCCACCCACTGGTAAACATGTGCATGCACACACACAAACACTCACTCATCAATGGACACACCCACACCTAAATCATCTAAGCACATCAATGTAACTTACTTATTATATTTCCAAATCTCATACATTCAACCTATACACTCACATTAGAAATCCAACCATTCACACATACATAGCCACACCTACTCACCCACCCACCCACACACACCTTCCATCCTGTAGCTTGGTCCTCATAGTTTGGAAGTCCATTGGTCTCTTGATAACCTTGTAGTATTCTGGAAACTCTCTCTTCCCCACTGGCTCGAGGAACGGCCAGGCATCCTCGTGTTCCTCCAGCTGCTTCAGCAAGTAACGGCAAATCCCAGCGTCATCCTTGGGTAGGCGTTTCCTAGTGCCACTACCTGCGTACTGGCCCGACACAACTTTAGAGCGAGACTTGGGGATACTCTGAGCAAAAGACACGAGGTAGAAGTTAGTCAAACAAGACATACGGTTAGAAATATAGTAATATGACTCAGCAATTGAAAACACAGTAAGAATAATACTATAGTTGAGGACGTTTCGGTCCTTAGACCTTCTTCAGCCGTACTGAAACTGACAAGAGAGGGTGATCTAAGCTAAGGTGATAGTGCCAGTGGTCTATCTAATACTCACAAACCACCGAGTGTGCACAACTCAGGGCAGAATTGTAGCATAGAACACCAACCAGGGGGCAATGGAAGAGTTCTGATCGTTACTGCACACTTAAAGAGGCTTGCTGAAACATTTTCCCGTGGGCTTTCTACAGGTGGACTAATGGTACCCAGATTAGAGGCGAATGGGCCGGGGGGGGGGGGGGAGGGATTTTTCAGAATCGTATTAAAATGGCCACACCCTTTCCCTTACCTTGTGTTTGCATGTTGGACACTTCCATGGACCTGAAGGAATTCTAAAAATAGTAATAAGATAAAAATAGAATAATTTTGAAACAAGACAAAGTCAAATACAACTTAAGGGGAATATTTTTTTGAATTAAATCAAATAATGAAATTAAAAACTTAGTTAATTTACTCTCATGATAACCACGGATATTTCATGAAAAAATATAACTTCATATCAACTAAGCGTACATGTAAGTACAAGTCTACCAATGCATTCAATACTTAAATCTGAACGGTGTGTGAGGCGGGGGGGGGGGGGGGGGGGGGGAGGGGCATCATCCCTGTAGCCCACCGTAATGTCTTACTTGTTCAAAGGCGGGTTAAGGCAGCGTTTGTGAAAGCTCTTGGGGCAGATAACGCAGAACAACAGGACACCTCTAGTGCTATCACACACGTGGCAAGGCTTCACCTTGGAGTGGTTCACCAGACAGTCTCTGCAATACCAGTCTCCCTCAGGAATGGAGGACAACTCAGGCTATAAGGAAAGGATGAAGAATAAAAGGAATGAAACGAGGAGCTAATGCTAGCACAAGCCTAACACATGCTACATAATTGCTGCCGAAACTTGGTAGAGACGTTTCAATTCAATACTTGAAACATTCACATATGCTAATATTAATATTCTGCAGGATTGTTAAGTAGAGGGCATAGGGTGGAGAGGGGCCCAGGTTACCTTGCAGCAGTAGGTGTGAGTTCCTCTGTCACATCCGTCGCATAGCAACAGGAGTGACTCATTATCACCTCCATGGCAGACCTGGCAGAACTACGTGTGTGCAACAAACAAACAAACAAACAAACTTGAAATTTTAAACAAATGCTGCACCTTTAGTATGATTAATGCCAACACAATATTTTTTGGCAAAAATCCCAAACCAAAAATAATTTGCCGAGTGACACTACATTTGTTAACACACTGCATTACTGACAACCCTTTACCGACATTACCACCCCCCACTTACCCCAACAGAGCGAGACTTCTCCCAACAGATGCAGCATTCCAGCTGGCTCAGACAGACAGCCAGCTGGCTGGCTGAAGTCGCAGCCTCTACAGCGTTCCTCCATTTAAGCAGCTCATCTGATGGCAGCTCCATGGCAGGGGCGTCACGCCGGTTGGACAGGTTTAACCGGTCCCTGCGGGTGGTTTTACTCTTGTTTTTTTCCTTCGGGTTCTCTTCTTCATATAACTTCCTGTCATAAAATAAGACACAAAGTGTACTCATAAATTTCGCCACATCAAACAGCATAAAACTAGATGAAAAGAATGTCCTAGAAATAATCTCCCAATAAAATTTTAAAGATTCGGCTGAAGCAACCCTTACTGATCACGTAGAGGCGGCTTGATGTAGCGCCTGTAAATAGAGACTTCCATGGACAGTAGTTTCTGTGAGATGATGGGAAGGAGGGGTTCAGAGATGCCATCCTTTCTGAGCGTTGGGGTGAGTTTGGCCATCTTCCACGAGTTCTACAAGACATTAACGTGTGATAAAACGGAGTCAATTAAAGGTTAGATATAGGTAGGTGAAGGAAAGATAGCAGACCTTCAAATGGTACTATAATAGGATACATTCAGTTATATCAGTGAGAGAACTGTTGGGTTGGTAAGGGGTCATTTTGGATTAGGAAAAGAGGGCGGGGCGTGGGTACAGTGTGTGAAATTAGAAAATGTTTCTTACAATAGTCATTGTGTAGTTTTTTGTTTTTTGCTAAAATTGTCAAATAAACTCGTCACACGGTGCAGATTGGACGTATACTGGCAACTACACATGCCAATTATCAAACGTGAATTACTGTTAAATGTCCTAATATATTAAAATGTAATCATTCTATTCTTCTTTTTAGCTGGAAAGAGAAGTTAATTTGGTGAGCTAGAAATTCGGGCACACACAGACACATACTAATATAAATCCTCTCACCTCGTTCTGTAGCTGGGCAGTAGCCAGTCTCTCTGATACTTCCTCCAAATACTCCAGCACTTTGAGGGCATATTGGTCTATCAGTTCGGGGAACTCTGGATCAAAGACTCCCGTCTCCGGCACTTTGTGGGCGTGGCGCAAGGATATCGACATCTGGTGAAACGTAGACACGCTCTCCCTCATGCTGTTGGCGGACGATAGGCGCGGTTTCTTCAAAGCCACGCCCACCACTTCTTTCTCCTCCTCGTCTTCATCGTCATCATCGTGGGAAGAGCTCGCGGAAGATGAGGATGAATCGGAATCAGAACTGTTGTCATCGGAATCTGATTTATCGTCGTCAGCATCTTGGGTTGTGGAAGGATCCTTCTTGTGAGCTTGCTCTATGGGGGAAGTGGACCCGCTACTACTACTACTGCTACTATCACTGGTACTGCTCTTAGAACTACTGCCATTGTTACCTCCTGCTTCATCCTTTGCATCCTTCAGACCTTTGCCACCAACCTTGGACGGTGTGCTTTCTTTACTCCCGTCCACTCCTGGTAGGTCCAGCTTAACATTACCTTTCTTGTGGCCAGTGCGGTCGTCAGACTTCTCACTCTCTTTGCCCTCATCCCCCGTCTCCATCTTCTCCACCTCTTCCCCAGGAGACTTGGCTACATTGCCACTTTTGCTGCTCTGGTTGCAATCTAGTTGTTTGAGAAGATCTTCAAAGGAGACACTGCACTCCTTCAGCGTGTTGGGCTCAAACAAGCGAGACAAGATGTCCTTGTTCTTCTGCAGGGCCTTGAAAAGAACTTTCTCTCTGAAACCTCGCAAGCAGAAGGAGTGGAGGAGGGAGTCGATGGAAGACACACTAGTGATGCTCCACCAACCGTGAGTCAAGTCTAGCGGAAATGGGTAAAGGGAAGAGAGGATAGATGCAGTTTTATAAAAAGTTCAAAGATTCAATTCTATTTTTAAACTTACCTTTAATATAAATTCAAACCATATACAATTGTATATATTAATATAAAAATAAATTTGACATTCCAAGCAAGAAAGAAAAACAACAACAACAACAACAAAGTGTACAACTTACCAACATCTTGTTCTTCTAGTAACTCCCGCAAACTCTTCTCATTTTTCTGCCTGGTGACAACTTCCCTACTATTGACTCCACCCTTTGGTGTCACGCCCACCTTCCCATCTGAGGAAGGTGCAGTAGACTGCGGGAAAGGGGAGGAGCTATCCTGGGTGTACATGAGGGTAATGTTGACCTTCCAGGGGTCACCCTCCCGATCATTGCACATCAACGTCTGTAAAGGGGCTTCGAAAGATCCGACCGTACCGGAGGACGAAGCCGCACTATTGTAGGTTGGGTTTTCAGACCCTGAAGCAGCTGGGACTACCACTGAGCTAGTATTAGAAGCAGCTCCTCCTCCTGAAATTTAAGGAAAGTTGATATTTTGATTAAAAAAATTTAATACAATACTTAACACAGTAGAGTGCAATATTTAGAGTGCACCAACGGAGTGCCACATTCATAAGAACAGAGTGCTAAGTTTAGCTTGGATCTCATAATGAAAAAAACAAACACTCAATCTGAGTGTTCTTGCTTTTGCATTACGTTTGCGTGCCAACAAGAACAACCTGAAGGTACTGAATCATCTTTACATGCAGGGGATTTTTTTTTTTAATTCAAACTTGGAGAGGGGTCAGTTAAACCAGCATTTGTTGTTGTTGTTTTTAATTTCAAGGAAATTTTCATAAAATTTAAGAATATTTTGCCACAAACCCATGAAGGTCAGAGGTCATTTTAATTTTCAGGGGGAGAGAGGGGGGGGAATGCCCTTTGAAGAAGGCTTTCAAACCTGTACCTGTGTTTGTGTTCTCCATCATGACTATCTTCCTGGAGCCGTCTGGCTGCTGCAACATGGCGTAGGAACACTCGCCACTGAGCACCCTGGGGTCAGCTGGTAAGGTGACGTACTCCGACTCTCCACCCGGACCTGCCGGCAACACCGCCGTGATGTACTGCAAGGGAAGTGTCACAGAGCAATTGAATTAGGAGACTACAAACAAACGCATGGTTCAATTCCCAGTGGCGACCAAATATTTTTAATTCTGTATTGTTTAAAAAAGCCTGTGAAAGAGAGAGAATACATCTAATGAGTAAAAGAGGCTAAGAAAGAAATTATGAAGTTCACAAGTTACATACAATCTATCAACCTGAAGTCTTCCATGGTTGTTGTTTTTTAATGAATAATACATAATGAAAAGAAAGTAAAAAATGAGGGGGGGGGGGAAACAGCCTTTTTTTTTTAACTTTCACACAACCAAAAGAAAGCCATTGAAAGAGAATGCGTCTAATTAGCTCACTGCTTGAATAAACCGTATGAACAATTCCTTAATGCTCGACAGAATGGGAGGAAAAAAAAAATAGGGAGGGAGAAAGAGAGATGATTTTTTTTTTTTTTAATTAAAAGGGAACAGGTGAATATAACCATGTAACAGAACTCTCACATTAATTAATATAATAATAATAAATTATTAAAATATTAATAATAATAATAATATAATAATAAAATATTAATAATAACAAAAATAACAACAACAACAACAATAATAATAATAATAAAATATGAAATATAAAGTATTAATAATAAAACAATAATAATAATTTCCTTACCTTTTGTTCTCCTTGGTCTCTAGATGTATCACTCGTCTCCATGTTCTCTGTCACCTGACCGACGGTGGTGGGCGTGGCTTTTCCTGAAGCTTGTTGAGGAGGAGTGATCCCAGCTGAAGAGGACATCGTGAACTGTCTGTGGACTTCTTGATCAGGAGATATCGGCTCCTTCTTTATCACAGGGGTGTGGTGGGTAGGTGTGGCCAATGCCGACGTGGGCGTCGCTCTTGATGAAGTGGGTGTGGCACCTCTAACTGGAGTGGAACGAACAGGAGATGACGAGTGTGAAGCACTGCCAGCAACAACAGGCGATGCAGAGTGCTGAGCTGGCACTGTCTGGTTGGTGGGCGCAACTACCACGCCTCCTGCCCCGCCCCCAATCACCATGCTATTAGCCGCTTGTAGAGTGGCAATGGCCTCCTCCTTGCTGTTGGATATCACCAGCTTAGCTCCATCGCTGCTAAGGACACCATAGCTGCTCTTCTCTGGGATAAATACCACCTGCCCGCCTCGAATAACTTCATAACCCGCCATGGCATCCGAAACAGCTGAAGATGATGCAGCCCCTCCCCCAATGGGTGTGGCTTGCTGCTGATGTTGAGGATCTACAGCAATGGCTGCAGATTTAGCTGCCATGTGCTCTTGGACCACCTTCTGCTGCGGTGCCATCACGATCTGATTCTGCCCGATCCCTGCGGCTGCCATAACGTACTGCTGACCAGCCCCGCCCCCTGCCACGATCAACTGATTTCCTTGCTGTTGTTGCGTCGTAGCAGCCGCAAGCACCACTTGTTGCCCAGCCTGAGCTCCCTGATGCCCTCCCAGTACCACTTGACCCGCACCGGCTACCCCAGCTGCTCCGGGGGCAACCAATATCTGCCCAGCTCCGCCCCCAACACCCGGCGCTACCTGCGGCTGGCTCGAAGACTGCATCACGACCATTTGTTGCTGTCCTGCGTCGCCTTGGGATTGACCCATGACCTGAACCAACTGCTGTTGACCGTTAGCGTCCACCATAATGGCGTACTGAGGCTGTTGTTGTTGTTGTTGTTGTTGTTGCTGCTGCTGTTGTTGTTGGCCTGGCCATACTCCAACTCCTCCACTAGCTCCGCCTCCAACGGCACCGCCCGGAAGTGCGTAATATTGGACGTTCCCTTGCTGGTCGGTCTGAGCTATCACATATTGCTGCTGCTGCTGCTGTTGAGGCTGCTGAGCTGAAGCAGGATTGACGGCCATTATTTGCTGCTGCCCTCCTACGATGGCACTCGCTCCACCTCCACCTCCAGTTAAAACGGGCACTAACGAGTTTCCAATCAGAGCGTACGCCACATTCTGAGTTTCGGCCGGCACAGCTGCTGTTGTCGCCGGCGCCGCCACTGTGGGGGAGGGGTTTATGCCTGTCGCAACCCCCCCAGCTGCAACTTGCTGATTAGGGACGACGCCGACAACCTGGCCGTCGGGCGTGACGTACACGTACTGCTGAGTGGGTGTGGCAGTGGGAGGAGCTCCAATGATCACCTGCTGCTGCTGCTGCTGCTGTTGATCCGGTACCTGGTTGATGGGTGTGGTCACGCTAACAGCGCCCTGAGGCGTAGGTGCAGTGACAGAAGGCGTGGTCTGTACCACGGAGGAATCTTGAGATGACATCTGCTCTTCCTTGTCAGCTCCGTACAGCCTCTGGTCAACAGTAGGCGGAGTCTGAGACAGCCTGGAGCCCACTGAAGTTGGTAAAGTGTCGTCAGATGATCGCGGTGCTACTACCTGTGAAATTTGCTGCACTGTTGTACTTTCTTTGGAAGCTTGATTAACATCTACATTATTGATGACGGTACCAGACATAGAAGTTACGGACGACATATGCTCAGCTGACGGCTTCCCAGATTGAGAGTCCACTATTACGCCAGCTGCTGATGATGGGTGGGCATTGCCACCACACTCAGTGGGAGGAGCCTCACACTGTTGGATTCCACCATCCTGTGAACTGTCTAATACGATATCACTTCTGACTCCAGTGTCGGTACCCATTGCTGTCTGAGTGGCTCTCTTTGTAGCCTGTTCGTGGGCTTCATTCTCAGAATTGTTCACTTCCGGCTTGTCTGTGGTTGCGTCCCCAACTACATCCACTTCCTGAATCTTCCCCGAAGAGCCGACCGCCTCTTGACCACATTCACTGCCTCTACACTGAGAGACGTCGACGTCCATGCTTATATCAGTCAATAATTTACCGTCTGCTGCCGACGCGCTAGGATCTTCATTTACGGGCAAACTTTCTCGTCCGTTCATTCCCACATTATCAACCTCCATATTCTCACTCGCCAACACCTTGCTCATGGCCACACCTTCTTTATCCCTGCACGTGCCCACTTCCATAGACTGCTGCTTCGCCACCGTCTGTCGCAATTCCTCCTTGAAGGTAAGACTCGAGGACCCTTCTGTAATGGAGAACGCGGAGCCCTCTTCTTCTTTGGGCAAGTCCAGCTGAAAGTTAACGTCAAGGCTCGTTTCGACGCCTTCTACCAAAATACCACCAAGAGAGGGGAGGACCCAGTACTGCCGGGCGTAGCGATCTTGCCCTAGGGGAAACTTCCTCATTTGCCTCGAGGCCATGTGTATGCGGTTACGGACAAAGATGATCTTCTTTTTCAAAACTTTGACTCGGCTCTCCAAGTCTTCTTGCTTCTCCGGAGTCTACAATGAAAATGGAATTGTTAATATTAAAATGGACGATGCTAAATATGACGCAACTCATTCTCATTACCTCCTCGTCAGTTTCTTCTTCGGAAAATTCCTTTTCTTCGTCCATTTGCTCTGTGGCCACTCCTCCAGGGGCCTGAACGGTATCGTCTTCCTCTCCGGAGCTGTCCCCACCTCCTGCCATGCCCTCCCTGGGCATCACCAACATGCCCATCCCTTTCATGGCCTTGGGCGGGCGGCCGCGCCCACTGTACACCAGCGACCGCTGATTGCTGCTGCTGCTCACGCCGAAGGTGTTGCTCAAACGGGAGCGAAATCTGGAGAAATATAATATATTTGTGCAAGACCGTTTTAAAATGAATGTCTACTACGCTCTACAAAAACTTGCACACATACCTCAATAAGAACAACAAATATTCCCCACAAATATTTCCAATTGCATAGGTACAAAGAATTGATCTTACGTGCAATTAGGAAAGCACAACAACAACAAAAACTAACAAAAACTAAAAACAACAAAACAACAACAAAAAAACTACAAAAAACAACAACAAACCCAGAAACAACACAGTGATATAGCAGTAACACAGTTAACTTGAAATTCGTAGTCCTTCATTAGCTCACAATGAATGCAGTGACGTCCCTGCATCTGGTAAAGGGTGGCACTACTTACACACGAATACAAACTTGGAAGGTCCCGTTTTGTTTCAGTTTTAATATTCCCTCCCAATTTTGATCCACACCCACAACATCACGACAGTAAACAACAACAAATTTGGCTACCTTTTGAGCTTCAGGCTAATCTTCCATTTCTCTCGACGCAGTGTAGCCACCTGCTCCATGCGAACGTCCACCTCCTTGGTGAGGGTGCTGGAGTTGAGCAGCTCATCCACCAGGAAGGCGAGTATCTCTATCTTGTGGGAAGGTCTCAGACACTGAAGGGGCAGGGTCTCCAGTAGACGCAATACCTGGGGAGAATCGAAGGGGGGCGGGGCGGGAGGGTATGGAAAAGAAAGGGCGTTAAGTAAATTATTTAATTTTCACATATTTACTGTCTAAAACTTGCATAACATTCACATTGTATATCTAAACAATATGCCTGCTAAGTATATTGCAAACCCTTTACCAACCAATTTTGCCATAACCCCCCCCCCCCCCCCCCCCCAAACTACTTCTGTACATACATGAGCTCTGTGCTCAGCTCAGACTGCCCATTCCTTACCCAATCCATCTTGGCGGCAGCCTTGTCCTGCAAATACAGCCTGAGCAGCTCTGAGAGTGTGTGCAAGTTGACATCCACCGTTTCTATGGGAACGCCGCTCATTGTCACGGCATCACAACCTGTTACGGGAGGGGAAAAAACAAGTTAAAAAAACAACAAAAAACAACAACAACACAAATACTTTGGAGCTGTCATAATTCACCATGCATCATTTTAGGCAATGTGAATCATTATATTAATCTCAAATACCAAAACACAGTTCCACCTCATGAAGAGAGCGGGAGAGAGGGTGTCTTCTCCCCCAAACTTTAGCTCGAAATAATTTCATGCTAATTACTCCCGGATGTAAAAAATACATATCATTTTTGCCTTGAAACTTATAATAATTATTGTACATAGATGGCAATACACCAGACCAAACTTCCCCCCAACAAAATTATCCAGAAAGAACCCTGCTAAATATATCCATTCTCCAATATCATTCACTCTACACACTCCATCTTCTCTTCTTCCTCCTCCTCCTCCTGGATATTACTCTGTTCCCTCATTTCACCGATTCATCCCCTTCTCTTACTTGGGTCATAAATGGCCGCCTTCAACAGCTGAGCACACAGCTCCATCATCGCTCGACCTCCTCCGCCGTTATACAAGGATAGATACAGGTCCCCCAGAATGGGTGGGGCCGGCTCCAGCTCTAGGAACTCGTCGAACGACTGCGCAAACTCGATGACCATGAGGAGGCTTGAGAAGGCGTCGGCCGGGAGGCGGACCCAGCCCAGTGCGAGGAGAGACGGCAGGGTGGACGTCTCTCGCACTTCTAGGTCTTCCGTGGGACGTTTCAGTTGCTCCGCCTTTTCCATCTCTAACTGCTGCTGGTATATTCTAACAAACAAAGAAACAAACAAACAAAGAAACAAACAAACAATGAAACAAACAAACAATGAAACAAACAAACAAATGAACCCAATATCATGCTCACAAATACGTACACCCCACGTGTCACGTGTGTACAGACTGGGGAAGTGCAGTGTTCTGGAGTGAAATGATTCCATAGAAGCAAAGCAGCAAGTGAGGTGGTCATAAATACATACAGTGAAGCCATTGGTCAGAACTCAACCAGTGAAATTCTTTCTTTTTTAGACATTGTTGACACAAACTGGTGAAATTTTATTCTGCACCCCAGGTAACCAACCTGAAGCACATCCTGTACTTACTGGAAGACAACTTCACACACACACACACTCACACGCACGCACACACACACATGCTCACACACACACACACACTCACGCACACACACACATGCACACACACTCACACACACTCACATGCACACACTGCCCCCTCTTTCTCTCATTATCTTTCCTTCCTCTTTTACAATTCTCCTCAACAAAAATGAAAACTGACATCCGCCAACCATCGCTAGACCACACCCACCTTCCCCTTCCTCACCTCCTGTGCCTGTCCACTTCCTGCTGCTTCAAGTGAGCTAACATCCTCATGGTCCTCTCCTGAGCTCGGCGCTGGAAGTCCACCTGCTTCTGGCGGGCGGCGTGGTGACGTCGCAGCTCTCGAGCCTGAAGAAGCAACAAGACAAAGAGGTGAGAATGTGCTAACGTAAGCAAATACTTGGACATGCCGAGCATACAAGAATAGTACTTCTAGATGTGCTTAGCAATACACATGTGTAGAGAGAGAGAGAGGTTGCTAGGAGACTACGTCTGATCATGCTCTCAAATATTGCACACCATTACGTATAGCAAACGCACAAAAACAACTTGAAATTTTTTTTTAAATTCTGCTGGTTCAATATATGTATATTATTATATAAGAGAAAAAGTGAAGACTTTGTGGATAAGAGAAAGAAAACACTGTACAAAATTAAAAAATCATAAATTTACAAAATAAGCCAGTCATTCTCAGCAATAATAATAATAATAATAATTATTAGTATTATTATAATAATTATAATAATAATAATAATAATAGCAATTATAATAGTAGTTTACTGTTTTTACAGACATTAAATGCACATTTAAAATTTAATCCAATGAAAAGTCGAAAGACGGTGAAAATAAGAACATAATATTTCTTTTATTATATACAATGTGTAAATAAAAACAAACTTGATTATTCATATAAAAACACAAATCATCGTCTCCATTCTTACCTCATCCTCTCTTTGGCGAAGTATCTTCTCCTGTTTATCCCTGACAACCCTCTGTGCCAACCTCTCCCTCTCTCTCCTCTGCCTTTGGGCAACCTTGCGCTGGTTCAGTAGCATGTTGCGCTGGAAGTGCTTTACCTCTTTCTTCTTGGCCTTGTCTGCCCGTGCCTTGAGGAGAAGCTGGCGACGTTTCTCTTCTAAAGCCTGGACAAGAACAACAACAACAACAACAACAACAAACAGAATGGCTAAACAACTGCACTGAAGAAAGTCGCCATTGCTGATTCTTTTGCTATTTCTTATAGATATCAACAAGATAGAATCTCACTAGACCTATATTATATTTATAGCTACATACTTTAATAACAAAAATCTGAGCACGCTTCATCCAAGCATTAGTCAGTTGCGAAGTATGCAAAGCACAAGTGAAGATTCGCTGCCCCCCCCCCCCAAAAAAAAATAGTGATCTTGTTATAAAAGTGTATGCTTACTAAGCTAATATTCACTAAAGGTGTTTCTTCTATTGAAGCTTGCTCGCCAATAGAGCATAAACACACCACACACTGACTGATGCAGAGAAAAGTTGATATTTAACAAAATGACTGTTACAATAACACTCACATTAAAGTCAGACACTTTAAACTTTTAACACATACAAGTATGTATGTATGTATGTGTTATGTATGTGTATGTATGTATGTGTGTATGTATGTATGTATATGTATGTATGTATGTATCTGTGTATGTACGTATGCGTGCATATATGTATGTATGTATGTGTGTGTGTGTGTGTACGTATCTGAGTAGAAATATGAAACCTCATGATTTATAAATACAAAACGGTACATGCACATGCACACACATACGCACCTTCTTATTCCCGAGATTGTACATAGCGGCCAGTCCTGCGATGCTGGTCCCTCCTCCAACGCTCGCACCTGCCACCACACCCTCCGATTCCGGATCTTCCCATGACGAGGCACGATCAGCCACACCCACACCCCCGGCCGGAGTGACGCCGTCATCTCTGGTGAGCACGGGCGGATCCGGCGGCTGCATAACGAGAGGGCGTGGCAAGATGCTGGGGAGCCTGGGGTGAGACGGGAGGCGGCCTCCCCTTCGACCACGCCCCCTGCCGTATCCGTAACCTAGCACCTCGGAGCGGGTGCCGCTGCCTTTGGGTCGCCCACGCCTGCGTTTGCCAGTGGGCGGGGCAGGCGGATTAGATGACAAGTTCGGAAGTTGGAACGAAGATGAGGAAGCTGTTGCCGCATTGCTGCCATCAGGAACTGGGTTCTTCTTCTTTGGTCCCCTCTTCTTATAAACACGGGTAGGAGGCAGCTCTCCTGAACCTGCCACGCCTACTGCAGGTAAGACTTGGTTTTGGATAACTATGCTGGAGGATGATCCCGCCACACTATCAATGGATTTCAGCGGTGGAGGAGGATATGGTGGGATAAACGTGCCCGTAGCCACACCGCTGGAGCTGGAACTGGGTGTAGCTTCAGATCCGACTACACCTACGATCTTGGAGCCCGGACTTACATCAATTGATGATTTGTCTCCTCCGCCCAGAAGAGATGGTATGGTGGTGCTCGAGGCATTGCGAGCCACTGCTGCACTGGATGACGTTGTCGTTGTCAACGAAAGACCTCCTACTCCTCCTCCTACGGGAGTCAAGACACCAACGGTTTGCATCGCGGACGCCGGCACTCCCAACACGTTCTTCTCTCCTCCGCCGATACTCTGATAAGCCACTCCCTGAGAGTTCACGTAAGATGTAATGGGCATGGTTTGCTGCTGCTGCTGCAAAACCCCAACTCCGCTCCCTTGTAGAGCTGCCGGCTCCTGCTTGAACGTGATGACACCTCCCTGAAGCGAAGAAATCCCGGGAACTGCCTGGGAGCTATGTGTAGCCAGTTTGCTCATGTCTTGCATCATGTCTTTACGAGGACGTCCTACCGGACGCCTTCCCCCGCCCCGCATACCGCCTCCTCGACTGCCCCTCCCCCTCCCACGTCCTCGGCCACGCCCCCTGGGCTTGTCCATGCTTGCCGATGCCATTGAGTTAGGCGTCAATCCCTGCTGTTGTTGCTGGGGAGAAGACAGATTGTCCGGCAGAGCGCGATGCTGAAGGTTGGATGGCTCGTGCGACATTTTGGGTCGTCGGCCACGCCCCCTGCGAGGAATCTTCACCCCCTCAGGGGAAATGTCAAACTGAATAGAAAGAAAGACATGAGGCGGATGTAAAATACACCGTCTTCTATAATACTTTAATAATCAGCACCACTGCATTGTGGATATAAAATTAAGTAAAGTTTGTGCTGCCTTGTCATCTGTTTCAATGGTATCTTTCAATAGCAATTCATTGGCAAAACAAAACAAAACAAACAAACAAACAAACAAACAAACAGTGTGTGATACAACAGCCGATAAACCACTTCACTTCACTGAGCAGAAATACACTTCTCCTTTCACCTTAGACTAAACTATATGTACAAATCCACATTAGCACCTTCTGTTCTTTGATATTTTCTAGAAGGCAATAACAAAATTCCCTTCTTTTCTTCATGTTATTATAAAACACAATGCAAGAGTGCATGTATAGCCTAAACCCCTATCCCCCTCCCACCCTGCCCACACACAATAAATTAAAATTCCAAAGCCCCGCCTTCAAACCCAGACCCTCAGTGGTCCCACTCACAGCTTCAGTATCCAGAGTCTCCCCGAGGTCCACCTTCTTGCTGAAGGTGAAGTGCTCCATTGTGAGTTTCTCCGACTTCAAGTCTAGGTGCTTCTGTATCTCGGGAAATGTGCGCAGTCTCCGCCCATCTGGCGTGATATAGCAAATGTCTACGCGCACCTGGTCCGTCCCGATCCTCTTCCTCACCAGGCGACGCCAGCTGCGCAAAGACGAATAATCAGTGGTCAACTGCTTGTTCACAAAAATGAACGAACGAACGAATAATTCAATGGACTTTCGGGCGTTAATATGGGGCTGCCATGCATAGCAAATGTACTTAAAAACTACTTTGCTGTGCTCGAGTGAATGAGTACACCAAGCAATGATAACTTGAAAGAAAGTTACATGTATGTAGTGCTTCTAGAATATAATGAGAATTGACAATGTCACACAAATTCTTGTTACGAGTTCTCACTGGATAATGTCACTAAACGAATGAATGAATGAATGAATGAATGAATGAATAATTCAATTGGACTTTTGGGCCATTAATATGGTGCTGCCATGCATAGCAAATTTAGAGTAAAAGTACTTAAAAACTACTTTGCCATGCTGAGTGAAAGATTTCCCTTTGATAAGTTCATCACAACATTGACATACACGAGATCTGTACTACACACACCCAAGCAAAGGGAACTTGAAAGAAAGTTAAGCAGTTCTTCTAGAAAGTTATGAGAATTGACTATTTCACACTCTAATTCTTGTTATGAGTTCTCTACCGGAAAGTGCGACTAAACGCCCCCTTACCCTTGCTGGAGAGGCATCTGGAGTTTGTTTAGGTCCAGCGTCTTGGCCGCGCCACGCCCTCTTTTGATAATGATCTTGGTCCCTTCACCGCTGCTAGCGGAGTTCATTATCGGAGATGATCCATCGCTGACACCACCGGACAGGTCAAGAGAACGAGAGGACGTGTCCAAGGAGTGTGTGGGCGTGGTTTCTGCCGGGAGTGGCATGGAATCGTGTGAAGTGGGTGCGATCTCGTCCAGATTATCGTGACCGCCTTCCCATTCTGCAATTTAAAAAAGTCTTTAAAACAAACAGCGAATTACTAAGACAGCACAAAATTAAAATTAAGAAAAAGATGGGACCAGAGTCTCTAAAGAAGAATAAATGTGTTCATGCACAGAAAGATCTGACTCAACATGGTGGGCGTAAACGTATGATCTAGATTTACTTCTTTAAAATATATCAAAGAAGCCTGTGGATTGGAACGGTTAGACCACATAGGTAGTGGGTGGAGCTACGGCTATAAAACTAGGAGAGAATTAATCTAGATGCCCATGACGGTGTCAATGCCAAAAAAAACATTTTTTTTTTTTTGATGGGGCACTCGTGCTGAGCCCGGATATTCCTGTGCTCTGAGACATACGAGGAAGCCTACTTGTGACGCTGGTGTCCATTACCTCATCAAAGAAACAGGACAAGTAAACATTGCAGGAAGATACATAACCCAGGAAGTGTGACATTACACAACTCTTCTGACTGATCACAACACCTGAATCATCTCCAATTCCACCCCATCCTGATGCACAAAGAGAAAGGGGGGGGAGGAGGGGGGGAGAGAGAGAGAGAGAGAGAGAAATTTCCTAATGATATGAGAATCAAAATTGCCTTTAATCAATTTATTTTTCACTTTCCAGATTGTAGAGGAAGTGGTTAGGCCCACAAAAGTAGATCAGGGGATAGACCTCAACAAAGACACTCACATAGGGAACTCATGAGGTAACAATAACAGCAATTAGTCTAGACTTCGGTTCAGAGGGGAAAAAGAAAGAGAAAGAGAACTACAGGTCACCCAGAAGTGAGGTAGGCTACATATAACGTACACCAGTTGACCACAAGGTTGGTCTTCAAATAAATGATGATTAAGAGGTTTCTTTTGTATAAGTACCACCAAGACATATTCTACATCTGAACACATTACGTAACCCTTGGAATAGCTCATTGAATCTCTCCACTCCCTTCTGACCTGTCTAAGAATTGTGTGGGGAATGGACTGATGCCTCAACATGGGTTCAATAAAAATTAAGTCCACCCATGCACACACACACACACACACACACACACACTCTCTCTCTCTCTCTCTCACACCTCTTTCTTCTTGCTCCATGCTATCTTCTCCTCCTTGGGCATCCGTATCGTCCTTGTGGCTCTCGCCATGCTCTCCAGCACTACTGTCATCTTTGATGGAGTCAGCTCCAGACCGCTCCCCTTCAACCGGTTGCTCCTTATCCTGGACACCATCCTCCGTCTCCATACTCTCTTCCACCTCGTTCCGAGGATCAGCTAGAGGCTCGACATCGGCAGCCGTCTGTGTAGGTAAAGGGTCTCCATCCAACCTGAGCACCGGCGGTGCAACGAGTTTTGACGACGGGTTCGAGTCGTCGCCGGAATCCATGGAAACGATGCACTTGTCAGCCTGACCCTTAGAGGGCGGGTTCGGCAGAAAGACGTCGTCGTCATCGCTGCTGTACGTCTCGTACGTGCACCTCTTCAGTGCACTGACTGCCATCGGAGGCTGTCTGATGAGAGGAGCTTGTTGACTCTCCCGGTCGTGAGCCACCATCGAGGGAGGCGGAGCCAATGTGTGGGTGAGCTGTGAGCTGGGGGCCAAAGAAGGAGGTGGCTGGGAGATTTCGACAGAGGGAGCGCCATTGTTGCTCTGAGACGCAGAGTATTGATGAGCGGTAGATGTCACGGGCAACTCATTAGTAGTGGCAGCCGCCAGTGAGTCATTCAAATCATTCCCTTTGCCAGTAGCTTCGCCTAACTCCCGGGAAAAAGACCTCTGCTGCAAATTGCGGCCATCATCTTGCGAGTCAACCTTGGGAGTACTGGCGGAGTGAAAATCATATATATTATTGCCACTGGCACTTGATTCTTTAAGAGTGGGTGTGGCCTCCAATAGAGGAACCGCAGGTCCGTCACTGAATACCCCGTGAGATAATTCTCGGTCGTTGCCTTCAACGAGCGGGTCAGGTGCTCCTCCCATGGACCCGATCGGAGCAAAACTTGAAGCTTCTTGATTGCCAATTGACGACACATTTGGCACGGGATGACTCTCTGGCAAGGCGTGGCATGAATTCACCATGGTGATGTCCTGGAGCGCGTGCGGCACAGATGTAGTGGCAGACAAGTCGCTCTGTAGTCCGGTCTGGTTCTCCAGCAACCCTGGGGGGCTGTACGATTCTATGGGAGGGGGGAGTGTCTCAGGGTCGAGGATCTGTCTGTCTCTAGAAAGATGGAGAGAAGGGGACAGCCTTCCCTGCGATTCCTCGCTCGGAACATAGTGGGTGGAGTCATGCCGCACGGGAGGTGGGTAGCCTATAATAATAAATCAAAAAAATCTAGTTGTAACAACTTCAATAGCTCCAAGCCTTATTGTGACAGCTGCTATAATAGAGAATTGCCCGTTTACTTGTGCATATGAATGTATGTGTGCATGTATGTATGTGTGTATGTATGTATGTATGTGGGTGTGTATGTATGTGTGTATGTGTGTATGTATGTGTGTATGTATGTGTGTATGCATGTATTCTGTTTGTTTATCAATGCACAACTATTCAAAATGAATCACAACAACTAAACAGTTTGGATCATATCCAACTCCGTCTAAAAGACGGCCTTAATTAAACAGTCCGTCAATGCATACATTATTTCAGACACCTGGACATACAAAGATAACAAAAAAGGGACAACCAGGGATGACTGAACAGACAGACATAAATGGTTCTAAAACATATGTACATACATATTGTTTTCTTTTTAAAACTTTTCCGTAGTATAATTAATGAAGATCTCACAAGGTTGAAAGGTGCTTGTTTGATTACACCACTGAAAGTTTATTATGGGCTACAAATATACTCGCACAAATGGTGAATATATGTGACCGTCTACAGGAAAACCGGGCACAACGCGGCGTGCGTAAATATCGAGAAAAGATCGATCGATTTCTTAAAAATGTATTGTTTCAAGCCGACGGAAGGGAACGGTTAGGTCTATTATAGTGGGAACGACTTAAGCTACGACGATAAAACTTAGAGAGCTCAATATCTGGACGCCGACAACTCTGTAAGTGCAAAAAAAATTTTTTCGAAGGGTGCCGCGTTGTGCCCGGTTTTCCTGTAGACGGTCACATAATATTCCAAGAAAAGCACACGCTCACACTCCATGCTACGTCCACTTCATGTGTAAAACACAACAAAGAAAAACAAAACAACAACAAAAATGACAAGCAGATTCTAAACCGAATCTCTATGTCCCTCCTTCCCTTCCCTTACCCAACTACACACATCATAGAAATGCATCTGACAAGTGTCACCTACACACACACACACACACACACATACACACGGCACTGCCATATTGGCAACACTTCCTTCTTGATTGAAGCAGCCACTCACTGCGATGTTAACATATGTAAGAGCAGGTTGCCTGCACACTCAGAAGTTAAATAATAATAATAGTGATAACAATAATGATAATAATAATGAAAATAATAATTTTAAAGCCTCTAGGGAATACATCATGGCTACTGGAGTGAGCCAATGGTCTAGCTGGTTATATGAATATCATTACATACAGACTCAAGTTGAAAGTTGGTTTCTGTTGTGGCTTATTCTACAACACCTCACAAATACCAAACTAAGTAGCTCCTTCTGGACACAACATCACGTGACCAGCAGAATCATGTGATCGTCACATGACCAGCAAGCGTCGCATGATCAGCAGCATCACATGACCAGCAGCATCACATGACCAGCAGCATCACATGATCGCCACATGACCAGCAGCATCACATGATAGTCACATGATCATCACGTGACCAGCACAATTCATCACAAATTAGACTAACAAAAATAAAAATAATTACTCAGACCATAACAAACGTACACACACACACACATACACATACATACATACACACACACATGTACATGAAATAAGCTGTCAGTAAATGACAGGGCCATATTTACAAGAAGGTCAATCTGTTGGCATAGGCGTAGCCCAATGTCAGCATAGAAATAACCCAACCAAGCGGTGAATAAGAAACTCAATGCCTGCAACTGTAACTGTCTCACTGCAAGCAACTAACATAAAAAAATATACTTCACAAAAAATATATATATATAATATATACATATATATATAATATATATATATTGCCTGAATTCACACCAAGTTCTAGAATTATCCGTCCCAACAATATTTATTAATACCTCCACGGCAACCATACTACACACTAGACGACTGGCCCTCCCCCTCTAGCTATGCCCATGGCCGTTAGTTAGGGGGTGTGGGGGGGGGGGGGGGGGGGGGGGGGGGGGGGGGGGGGGGATTAAACTTGAAAGAGATAAGGGCTTCCTGGTTTGCTCCAGTGGTTTAGGAAGCATTCATAAAACCCACAGAAATAAGTTTCAATGAAGCATGTCCACACCTGGGCATGCTCACTCTGATAATCTATAGCTGTAATATGTAATAATAATAATAATAATAATAATAATAATAATAATAGTACTGAAAATAAATATATAATATATTCATGCACATGTATATAATCCTGACAATATATAATAATATATACTATAGTATATACAGTATATAGTATATATGTTGTATGATACTGAAAAGCATTGTGGAAATAGAATCCTGAAAAACATTACTGAAAAAAAAAAAAAAAAAAAAAAAAAAAAAAAAAAAAAAAAAAAAAAAAAAAAAAAAAAAAAAAAAGATGATGTTATAAACCAAACAATCACAACAACAATTTCATAGAAACAAAAACAAATGCAACATTCTAGTTGAGCTAGTAAACATGCCTAGTACATATGTAATCAATGCTACTTGAATAGAAAGTTAGATCTTCAATTAAGAGGTTGTAATTGGAGGGGCTGCACTGGTAACGATGAAGGTTGTGATTTGTAGCCAAAATATTAACAAATATATATTTTACTTGACTCACCGTACCCAATCAAATCGTGTTCTATCCCAACCCAATTTTCCTGCTGCACACAATTCCCAAAACCCCAATCAACAACACAACAAGACCCTTTTACTGACAAGTCTCTAATTACTGTTCACACACACACACACACACCTCGCTTATCCAGGCCATGAACAAAGCAAGCAAGCTAACTTACAGCCCTAAAGCAAAAAAGTTAGACCCATGGTATTAATTAAATTTTAAAAAAGCTCATAGGAATAAGTGACTACACATAGAGCTACCAGAATAAGGTAATATCTGGACAGCTTAGTACAGTGCCTCTAGTGCATTGTTCTGGCGTATCATTCGTCTTACATTATGCTACATCTCAGTGATTGTATTGTGACTATTCATGTCTGAAGAATTTCACGGCGTGTAGAAAATGCAAGACATTGTGCCAATATCAATCTACATCTCCACCACAAGAATCAAATATGGCTTCCCCCTCGTTGGCTGAGGACTTCAGTCACCTTAACCGGCCCGCGATATCTTCCACACGCCACCATAATATTCTGATACATACTTCACTCTGAAGCTGTTGTTTTTTTCTTCCTGTCTTTCTATCTAAGGTATCGTATCCAGAAAATTAATTTATAGTCAATGAAGTCTGAATTCAACTCCAAATGGTAACTGCTACTGGCTATTATTTCCTATTAGCCCCCACCTCCCACCCACCTCCCACCCACCTCCCACCCACCTCCCACCCACCTTACTCATTTCTTTCATGTTTTTCTCTGTGTTATTCTATATCATTCTAAAAGGTATTGCTAACTACCAAGTTAGATCGAAACTTTCTCACTTAAAGGGGTCTAGAGAAAAGCAAAGGAAAAATGTGAAAAAATCTTAGTTGTCGCCGGGGAATCGAACCCAGGGCCCCTGGCTTTAGCCACCAGTGCTCTAGCCACTGAGCTATGACAACCCACAACTTCCAAGACCTTCACATTTTACCTTTATACTGTTGAGTAGTACCGCTCGCTGCAGTCTCGTACTTAACAGTATGAAGGGTCAGAACTTGATAATTGTAATAACTACCAGAGTTACGTTACAGCTTTCCAGAGCAGATACATAATACATGCAACATGTAATCAATTCAGTCTTAGCCAAACCAGTCCTTCTATATAAGTATTTGCTGATGGTGCAGCTGGACAGAATGCAGCTATTAATAACATTGGTTATCTGAACACTCCCGGGCAAGCTACCTACCTACACACCCGGGCAAGCTACCTACCTACACACCCGGGCAAGCTACCTACCTACATACCTACCCGGGCAAGCTACCTACCTACACACCCGGGCAAGCTACCTACCTACCTACCCGGGCAAGCTACCTACCTACACACCCAGGCAAGCTACCTACCTACACACCCGGGCAAGCTACCTACCTACACACCCGGGCAAGCTACCTACCTACACACCCGGGCAAGCTATCCCACCTACACACCCGGGCAAGATACCTCCTACACACCCGGTCAAGCTAACCTACCTACCTACCCCCTGGCAAGCGACTACCTCACACCCGGCAAGCTACCCTACCTACATACGCCTGGCAAGCTACCTACCTACAAAACCCGGGCAAAAGCTACCACCTACATCACCCGGGCAAGCTACCTACCTACACACCCGGAAGCTACCTACCTTACACACACACCCGGCAAGATACCTCCCTACACACCCTGGAAGATACGCTACCTACACACCCACGGGCAAGCTACTCCCTACATACCCGGCAAGCTACCTACCTAATACCCGGTCAAGATTACCTACCTACATACCCAGGCAAGCTACCTACCTACCTACCTACCCGGGCAAGCTACCTACCTACACACCCGGGCAAGCTACCTACCTACCTACCCGGGCAAGCTACCTACCTACACACCCAGGCAAGCTACCTACCTACACACCCGGGCAAGCTACCTACCTACACACCCGGGCAAGCTACCTACCTACACACCCGGGCAAGCTACCTACCTACACACCCGGGCAAGCTACCTACCTACATACCCGGGCAAGCTACCTACCTACACACCCGGGCAAGCTACCTACCTACCTACCCGGGCAAGCTACCTACCTACACACCCAGGCAAGCTACCTACCTACACACCCGGGCAAGCTACCTACCTACACACCCGGGCAAGCTACCTACCTACACACCCGGGCAAGCTACCTACCTACACACCCGGGCAAGCTACCTACCTACATACCCGGGCAAGCTACCTACCTACACACCCGGGCAAGCTACCTACCTACACACCCGGGCAAGCTACCTACCTACACACCCGGGCAAGCTACCTACCTACATACCCGGGCAAGCTACCTACCTACATACCCGGGCAAGCTACCTACCTACACACCCAGGCAAGCTACCTACCTACACACCCGGGCAAGCTACCTACCTACATACCCGGGCAAGCTACCTACCTACACACCCGGGCAAGCTACCTACCTACACACCCGGGCAAGCTACCTACCTACATACCCAGGCAAGCTACCTACCTACACACCCGGGCAAGCTACCTACCTACATACCCGGGCAAGCTACCTACCTACATACCCGGGCAAGCTACCTACCTACATACGGAGAAACTCTTGGCCACAAATTATATTAGTGTCCAAGAACATTATCTACATGATTAGAAATCAGCATTCAAGAAAAACCTCAAGCCTAGCCCTAACTCTCTTTCTCCTCCTCTTCCAACAAACAAGAAATTTCCCCCAAAATCTTTCAACACCAAAACTAAATTAGAAACCACACTCACAGCGTACCACTGCACCAATGTGTGTGAGTGTGTGTGAGTGTATGTAAGTGTGTGTAAGTGTGTTTATGTGTGAGAGTGCATATATATATAATATATATATATATATATATATATGCTTTGCTTCAGAATTCTGCCCAGCCCAACAAAGTTATCCTTAGTACAAAACTTGGCTGGCACAAAATAAATAGAGGCCAGAAGGCATAAATTCCCTCCCTTCCCTCCCCAAAGTTGTTAAAAAACTTAATTGCCCCAAGGGTACTTTTTTTCAAGTAGTTTGCCTGCAAGCAACCGACACCATCACCGCACTTTATGCTGTGTGTGTGCACACCCATGCACACACACACACACACATACACAAGACACATCCCCCACACATACAGAGAGAGAGAGAGAGAGATGAGTCCACATGTAATGGCTGACACTGACTGACTGACTGACAAAAGCAAATTGTGTAATTACTTGCACTTCAGTTTTAAAATAATAACAATCTGTGCACCTGGAACTGTAAGCATTCTATTAAATGACCACCTGCTGTTCAATGGAAATTATAGGTACAATTATAATACAGAAACATAATGATAATATCATTATTAACAATATTATAAATAATAAATTGATAACCAAAACAATTAATTAATTAAATTAAGGCCCTAACAAAATAAAATATAAACAATGTGCATGTATGTAGCTATGTGTGTGAAAATGGTATGAAAAAGTGGCATCAAGGAAATAATACTAAATAAAAAGCAGAAAAACAACTTCCAGTACATACAAGGATGCCAAGAAGGATGTACATAATGCATGCAGCCATACATATACATACATCACACATACATACATACATACTATTTGTGTAAAGTCAAAATGACCATTAACAACACAAATAACCTAAATGGGTTCCAGCAAACATCACATCACCACAATAATATCACACACACACACACACACATACACACACACACACGTCATTAAAAAAAGTTATCAGCAATACCAGATAATGCTATTGTCACTTAAAGGAGAGAGAAGCGAAGGAAAAATGTGAAAATATCTTAGTTGTCGCCACTGGCTTTAGCCACCAGTGCTCTAATCACTGAGCTACGACAACCCACGACCTCCAAGACCTTCACATTTTTTTTATGAAGGATGAGAACTTAATTATTATATTTATACTGCCCAATTTCACCCCACCTAAAACACATCCGTATGACTGTATGGATCATGTAATACCATATGTACAAGCAGACATAGACTAGCACAAGCCATCCTCCACCGTAGGATGGGATGGACAGTAGGACACACATGCATCTGTAGAGGGATAAGTGGACATTCCACGGAAGGTCCCATGGGGCTGTGGGATGGGAAGGACAATCCCATGTAATCCTGTGATCCCATGGGATGGGATGGACACTTTATGGCATTTCTGGACACCCTTCCATCCTCCTTACTCACACCATTAGCACACACACACACACACACACACACACACACACACACACACACACACCTTATCTATACGTATATACAAACAATAGCTACAGCTATTCCTCTACATCAATTTGTCTCCTTTAGGGAATATAATCCTATGCTATTAGTTTTAAGTAATTCTTTACTACCGTAGACTTACACCAGCCGAGATGCCTCCGTAACACTACCACAAACGTGTGCGAAAACAAAGAGAAAACAAACCGGGATATCAGATCATTACCCCTAAATTACACCCAGTTAATTAGATTTAGTGCCTCCAAACATAAATACAAACAACACTTTCTTAACTAGAGTGTCTAAACATAAACAAACGTGCCCTCTCACCTTGACTATAACTGTCCGACCGACTGCCGTGCCCTTTCTCGGCTCCCTCAGCATCTTCGGACAATGACATCATCCCGTATCCAGGGACGACTTGCGACGACGTGACGTTGACCGGGGACTCGGCGGTGGCCGTCACGGCCGACCGCTGCCCGAGAATGAAGTCCATCGAGAACGGACTAGACCCGTGCACTCCGTGATGACCCGGGTACCCGCCCCCTGCTTGTTGGGGAGGGACAGTCGGAGGGATAGGGGGGCTCGAAACAATGGGTGACGGAGACTGGTGGTGGTGGTGGTGGTGGTGGTGGTGGAAAGCTCCGCCCAGTGGTGCCCCACCTCCTAGTGGTGATTGGATGGTCGCTTGCTGAGGTTGCGGTTGCTGAGGCTGAACATGTGGGTTCATCTGAGGAGACCCCTGAACTAACGAGGCAGAGGGGTTTGAAGGGACTACGGCATGCATGTTGTGAACTCTGCCGTTCCCCCCGATGTCCTCTTGCTGCTGGTGGGGGTGATAAATGATGCTCCCTTGAGAAGAGCTGCTCTCGGACTGCACTGCTTGGGTAGTTCCATTAGGGTTGACCGGCACAGATCCCATTCCAGAAATTCCATAACCAATTCCAACACCAGTGTTGCTAGAATATTCCGAATGGGCATGGCCCAAGTTGGAGAAGCTTGCCATGGGTACAGAGGGCTGAGAAGTAGTGTACTGAGCGGGCAGGGCCTGAGGAGGCGGTCCCGTAGAATGGATTCCCGGGAAGTTGGCGGTAGGCTGGAACCCAGCTGACGAAGTTTGCCAATGCCACATATGAATTGGACGATTGTTGCTGACTGATTAACTATATAAATAATAATAGTAACAACAACAACAACAATAATAATAAACAATAATATTTCATAATTTATTCTACCATTTTTGAAATAACCGATCCATAAAACAGCTACACCTTCAAATATTCCAATAATATAAAAAAATAACCCTTTGATCAAACTGTGCTACATATTATGCATACAGTTAACCCTTAATTAAATACACAATTCAAATACGTATAAATGTGCACAGGTCTCAGAGGGACATGTGCCAAGGGTAGGGTCAACAACAATACACAAACAAGCAGCCTGGTAGGAATTCCGAGAATGTGGGAAAAAGGTTAAATAAAAAAAAATAAATAAAATGAATAAGTAACTTGATAAATGGTTCCCAAGGAAGTTGTCAAATTGAGAAGCTCAAGAAAAAGGCTGTTAATTAATATATTTATAACTCTATACTACTATGTACTTATTGTGAAAGTATAGGTAGCTAATGGTTGCTAATGGATTCAGCCATTTTACCATCATTTCACACCTTCGTCACAATAGCCAAATCCACATATCTGAGAAACGGATCTCAAATAGAAAGCAAAACTCATTGACCCCCATTTTCAATTTCACCTTAATACTAACACCCTAACCAACTTAAAATCATTTAATAGATAGGCAACACTAGGAAAGGAAAAAAAAATACTGGGAGTTCTATTTATTGGTGTGTGTGATCATATGATTAAGGTTTTCCATAAATGGAATGTTAACCACAATAATAATATTGAAATGCCAGCCCACATACCTGACCACTATGTTATTTAATTTGGCAATAGGGTATTCTCTTTGTTACTGCTGATCTTGCTGTGTCCAGGAACATGAGGTTTTTACAACAGGTTTATCAATGCGGCCATTGTCAGGCGTATGGTAAAAAAAATAACTCAGTTGAATAAGCCACTATTCACTAAATAAAACGACCGCTTTATGTGTATTTTTTTAACGATATGCCAGAGTCCAGTATATATCTTTCTAAGGCTCAACACATTTACTAGGGGCCCAGAGTGCTTGGAAGTATAAAAACACTAAGAACAAAAGCAAGGGCTTGGGTAGAAGGAGTAGGGAGTCAGCTGGCAGGATGGCATGAAAATACCCCTTAGAGGGGGCAAAATCCCCCCTGAGCCATGCCCCCTTGGTCTCCAGATACGCTGGAAGGAGTTGGAAGGTTAGCCACCCGAGCGCTTGCTTTTTCCACCAAAATATCTCGAACCAGAATCTTTATTGGAAAATAAGCGCAAGGGCGGTTTTCTATATGTATTAAGAATAAATAATACTTCTAAATAGTTTGTACTAACCTATGGGTGATGAATTGAGACTCCCCGGGGCGTTGGATGCCCATTATACACCGAACAGAAGTGAGCGAAAAGTATCCACCATTTTGAAAAAATCCAGGATTTGATGTAGTGCGAGGCAGGAAGAAATAGCAAGTTGTATGTGGTATTTAGGTGACGTCACGTCTAATTATGACCTTGAAATCGTTCCTATAATGAATGAGTAAATAACAAAAGCCAACAGTATGGGATATTTAAAAAAGCACGGGACTCGTATTGTAAGGGGTCAAAAATCACTTATTTTTTGCTTTCATTTCTACACACCCGGGATGATGTCTTGGCCGTTATGTCAGAGGTTACTGTAGGTAGTTTAATGACAAAATACCAAAGAATGAGGTTGAATTTTTGTACAGTGTGAACCGGCTGTGGCCGTTTGCGGTTTAGGAGCTCCGCCCACGCATTAGATAGATACGTCATGAATTTCATTACCGGTTGCTTTGAATGGCCGAAGCACTTGGGAGGCTCGCTTGATACCGGGGTAGATTTTGTCCAGAAAGGGAAGGAAATGGTTAGTGTAGAGGAGATAGGTAGCTTGATAGCGACTGTCAGTGGCTAGAGAAGGATGTGGGAACGCCTTACAGTCTGAAAGTTTGTGAGAACCGTTTTTGTCATGACCGTAAGTTCTGGAGTTCTGGTCTATGTAAATTTTAGTGAAGTGTAGAAGAAGTGGATTGTCTTTGGTGTTTATACCCTAGATTGCTAGTAAATTCAATATCTAATTTGAACTGGGGAAACTTCAGTGACTTAGCCTTTTGTTGCAATAGGCTTTAGCTAGGAATTTAAAATTCAACCATTTAGCATGGAGTAACAAAAAAATGTTATAAGTTCAGTTTGTAAGTATATAGATTGCTAAAAGCAGCTGAAAAGGTTTGGTGTCAATTTGGTGTCAAACTTTTTCTAGTGACCAATGAATGATCCTGACCTGGTTTATGTGGAGTAAGAGTTCTGATAAGTAGGTTTTATTCTATAATTGAACTTTCGCTATTTAAGAAATGTAATTCCATTAGACTAATATTATTTTTAGCAGTGAGTTTGATGCTGATTCAATCCAGTCATTAGCTGATGCCATTAGGCTTCATTCTCTGGTCATTTGAGAGTTAAGGAGTTAAGAATCTCTAAAATCCTGTTTAGCTAAACATGTCCTAATCCAGTACATATAGCTGAGTGAGTTTAAGAGACTAAGTCTAGCGTATTGAACACATAGAGAAAGACTTAAATGATTTTTTTTTTAAAGTATGTACGCTCCTTGTAATAGTTTTTAGCATTTTGTCATTTTGTTTTAGTAGTGAATACAGTCAACTATATTACTGACTTTTATAAATTGTGACCTTAACAATTAATTTTTTTTGTTTTTTTTGTTTTTTTGCCAGCAATCATTCTGTGCTAAAGATTGGTTGGGGGTAGGGTGGGGGGGGGGGGAGGGTCGATGTGAAGCTCTATCAATGTCGAGAGTTGTATGAGCGATACTTGGAGTGGAAGAACAAGGGAAGATTTTGTCCCTTTCAATTTTTTAATCATATATTTTTTATTTTTACTTAAAATATTTCGGTCATCAGTAAATGTCATCATAATATTGGCAAGTGATAAAAATACTTTTTAAGTTGAAAGCTCTGCCTACTTCCTCTTGTCCAGCCATATTTTTGAGACAGTGTGTTTCCACTGTTAAGTTTTATATGTCACAGGAAATGATTATCAACATCTACAAGCTCTAATGTGTTGTGCATGATATTTGTGTGTGTGTGTGTGTGTGTGTGTGTGTGTTGGTCTGCATGCCTTTTAACCGAGGAATCTCCACCAACATTCATCTTGGCACTATCATCCACCACATACCCAGATCATATAGTGCAAACTTCTCATTATAGCTGAAGAAGGTCCATGGACCGAAAAGTTCTCCATCAATGACACTGTGCTATATTCAGCTCATCTATAATAGAGTGTTGTTTGCCGGCTGGTTGTCGTAGCAGTCAGTGGCAGAGCGCTTGTGCGTTAAGCAGCGGTCTTGGGTTCAATTACGTTGGCAACCAAATTTTTTTTTTTTATTCTGTATTGTTTAAAAGCCTGTGAAAGACGGAGAATATGTCTAATAATTTATAGTCAATAAATTAAAGTTAAAACTCGTACAATGAACCACGATATAGAGGAATTAGTGACTGAATCCACAGCATACATTCCAAAGATGTTTTCTGTATTAATTATTATTGTTATTAATGTCAATTATGTAGGATAGTATATTTATATACATGGGGTCCAATTCGGGGGGGGGGGGGGGGGGGGGGCAGAGGGCACTTGTCCCACTTGAGTTTGTTTTGCCCCGCCCCCCCTTGAAATTATCTTAAAATTTTGTAAGCACAATGCAAAGTTAAGAAGTGAAGAATGAAGATGATTGCGAAGGATTAAATCGTGTAACTCTATTTCTGCTCTGAAGTGGTATTTGAAGTATGAAAGGTCAATGAGGATTCTCTGTGAGTGGGTCTTATAAATTTCATTTGTGAGAAACTACATTTAAACAGAGGCAGCAGTGACTAGGGTTGACATTTTATGGAAGAAAGCTTACTTAAAATAGAAAATAAGGCCTTACTTAAAATAGAAAATAAGGCCTTACTTAAAATAGAAAATAAGGCCTTACAAGTTATTTTTAGTTCACAATGAATCTTTTTCCCACCCTTCCTGGCTGTGCCTGTATGACTTGAGACATTTCACAGAATCAATGTTATGAGATAACCGAGATGTCACACTTTCACCTCGCCTGCCATTAACGCACGGCTCTGTCTACTCTTTACTAACCTCAAAAATTAGCCGTTAATTATCCTTGTGCCGGACCTGTCTAGCACGAGTTGCAACTCATCTCTGCTATAATATATTATAGCAGAGATTGTTAGGATTCCGCCCCTCCCCCTGAAAATGGTTTTGCCACACCCCCTGAAAACTATGGTGACATTATGACATAAAATTTTCATCAACTTCAAGGAAACAAGAGATCCCCCCTGAAATTTCAAAAATGTTGATTTGCCCCCCCCCCCTCCCCCCTCTCTCTAGTTTGGTTCTAGAAAATACCCTAATATTTTAGTTAAGAAGGAATAAATTGATCCTTACCATCCATAGGTTTTTGTGGTATACATACCTAGCCCCGAGCAAATGGTCTAGATTTACCCAATCACCCCTGGGATTCATCAGAAGTCGGTCACTTTAATTACATTGCACAATCGTTCATGACAGCCAGGTCTAAACTAACAGATACATAGGTTCTGGGATGGATAATCTCAAGTGATCTTTCACTCCATCAGCTGAAGTAATGAAAGAAAATTAAAGTAAATATGCTACTACTCGGGGACTAAACCTGAGAGGAGGAGGATCAATATCTTTTAAATTTCAGGGGTTGGGGGCGGGGGAGGGGAGGGGGGGGGGTTCTCATTTCCATGAAATTGATGAAAATTCAGCGGTTAAATTTTAGGGGTGGGAGGCAAAACCATTTTCAGGAGGGAAAAATGCCCTCCCCCCCCCCCCCCCCCCCCCCCCAAAAAAAGCCCTAAAAAAATCTGTGACTATTGTGTGTATGTTCATTCACTGGTAGACTAGGCATGGACAGTTTGAACATCTGCCCACAGATACACATGTTGTAATGTGTGGTGAAGATTTGGTCCACCTCAAACTAAAAATGTTATACAGTATGTAGTAAATTTCCTTAGTGAGTGAGATTGGCTTTTTCAGTTTCAGATGGCTGCCAATAGTGTGTGTGTGTTTGGTGTATTATGTGTGATGTGGTGTGTGTGTGTGTGTGTGTGTGTGTGTCTCAATGAATAGGGAAATGGGGGCGGGGGACACTGTCAAATAGAGCTTAAAGTTCTCATTTTCACTGGCTATTGAAGTGTGTTAATTCTGTTTTAAATACACAATACAATTTGAATACACAAGCATTGTACCTTCACATTTATCTGGCCCCTCTCCCTTTCTATACTCTACTGTCCCCAACCCCCTCTAATAAAAAATTAAAAAAAGGATTAAAATAAGTAAATAAAGGTTCATAAGTTTCCTTATCATTTTGGTCTCAGTGGTGTGTGTGTGTATGTGTGTGTGTGTGTGTGTGTGTGTGTGTGTGTGATTCTAGACAGATCTGTATTGAGGCATTTTCACAGTTGGAATTATACCAAACCATGAACTAATTTAGACTTTGGGGAATTTCGTATGGTCTCACATCCAACAACAAGTACAGAAAGACTGTGAGTTTACACACACACACACTCACATACACACACACACACTCACATACACACATATATACACACACAAACACACACACATACATGCACACACACATAGTTCCCATGGGCTTCCTCAACAAGCATGCACATGTTGTATACATACCTCATTCCTTGGGGAAGACAAAAGACAATCTAAATACAAGATTTTCTTTTTAACAGCATCCAATGCCACTAGCATGAGTTGTCTATTCAGACAAATTGCTTGAACAAACTTAGAGTAAGGAGGTTGGGTGGCGATGTGCAGAAAGAAGACAAGCCTCTCCCAAATTCTTGTGGTGGCCCTATTGTTGAGGTGGGGGGAGGGGGGGGGGGGTAGATTGCTTCTTCTTCTTTTTTGGAAATTGATCATACATTGTGTTGTATTCAATTGTATTGAACCTTTGAAGCTAGCTTGCTTTTTATTTTGTATGGCAGTGATTGAATTTACTGCCTCTGGGTGTAATATGAATAAAGATGTCCTCATTGTACCCAGAATTGGAACATTTGCTTTTCAGTTTACTTCATTGATAAGGGACTCCTGGGTTTCTAACTACTACAGCTATCTCTGCTAGTATAACTTATCCTTGTTGTTGTTGTTGTTGTTGTTTTTTGTTAGTTTTTCTTCTAGTGTTATATTTTCAGTCCATATGGTTATTTGGGTTAGGACTACAACTTTTTTTTAATTTTTTTTAACCAGAAGTTGACTCACATTTGTACATCAGGCGAAAGTACTGGAAGAATTACTGACTTACACTTTAGGTCTTCATTTAGAAGTGTATATGCACGGATATGGTTTTTACATCTTAGAGTGCACAATTTATTTATTTATTTATTTTTTAAATGGTGGGAGAAATACACGTTTTCTCATTAGTAATGCAAACTTGTAGCTAATGGTTGGCCAGTATTAGACAGGCACCTTGAATTCTAATTAAATTCCTATTCCTCTGTAACCCCTTACACGTGTGTATGTCAGTATATGTGTGATTGGTGCCCTCTTCCTATATGGTATTGTGTTGTTTGTGTCACTAATGGACTGTTGTGTGTAGAGACTTAGTGTTGTGATATGTTTTCATTGGAAAGTGATACACGCTCCAGTTGGTCCAACAAGAGACAATACTGCTACAAATAAGGGCACGCCTCATTTGTTGGACTTTTGGCTTGGAACTGTTTTAGTACCACTGAGAGAATCCAGGAACTGTTGTAGTACCACCTGGTCCCTGAAACTGTTGTAGCTAGTACCACTGGGGTGTAGTAGTAGTACTAGGCATTGGCTTGGCATATATTTCTAGGCATTACTGGATGAACACTTGGTGGTCTCAGAAAAAAACAAAACAATTAAGTTGTATTAGCTGTATGACCATTTGCACAAGCCCTTATAAAGCCGGTGATGTTGTGTTATCTGCATAATATACTATCTATGGCAACACATCTGTCTGATAAATGATGGGTTATATTGCAGCTGCCCTCTCTCCAATCTCATCAGAGAGTTTTGAATTGGCTGGAGAATTTTATCACCTATTCTTGAAAGTCTCGAAATGAGGCTTTGTAAATGTGTTAGAAAGTTAACATGTCACAGGGTGGGGCACACATGTTAGGGGTACACATGTTACAGAGTGGGGCACACATGTTGACTTTCCTGGTGTCTGTGTCAGGCTTATTGGTGGACAAGTATGTGTGTTGGATAACTAACAACCATGGCAAGATGTGGAGTAAGAAACACAATTAGAAATACGTTGATGTGTATGGATGCCATCATTAGGAGGAATGGAGTGAGTATCCCTTTGTCATTGAATGTGCCACTAGTGTGACATACAAACCTAACCAACAAGGCTATGGTGATCATGAGGACCGTTTGCTATGACAGATATCCCATAGGACTTTCTATTGTCCCGAACTTCTACGGAAAGGTCACTGTCATCACTACGGGCCTATTTCATTCATTGTACGTGAGGATTTTTATCATCGTTAATGTCTACTCGTTAGAGAAATTTCGAAGGAACAAAGATTAAAAAAAGTTGTTAAGCTAAAACACCGAATCTGGAGGTACTCTTTACTGTATGTCTGGAGACCAAAGACACACCCCACAACCTTCATATGATTATCCATCAGCGCCTACCCGAGGGGAGGGGGCGGGGAAAGGGGAGGAGTTGTCCTGGGTGTTGGGTGTTGTTGTCACAGTTTGTTTATTAACTGTTTGTTGTGTCCTAATAGGCAACAAAGTGTCAGTCTATTGTGTGCTTTTATAGAGAGCATTGTTATAGCTAGTGTTGAACTATGGCTGGTGGAATCATTACATTTGTCATAACCAGAAAAGCTTACAGAAAGAAAGATAGCAAGCTGAAGAATGAATCTAAAAGCAGGTTAAGAGGTTTACGATTACAAATGGAGGTATTTGCAAATACCCATAGTGGGATTTGTCATCTGTTTATTGTTGTTGGTTTTTGCCGTGCGTTGAAGTGCTAATGGACAATGAGAGTAAACGCTTTCTTGTGTGTGTAATAATTGTCTCATCCAGTGTTGTATTTTATTCGTGTGTAAAGCATGGCACTCCTGTTTGTCATTGCTTGCCTTGTACATGAGAATTATAAACCATTATTTTTTCTTTGTGTGTGTGTGTGTTTAAATGTGTGTGTATGTGTGTGTGAGGGGTGTGTGGTTCAGTTTGCTGATGCTCTACTGAATATTTACTGTTAGTGGTTACTGGCAATAGGCAACCACTGAGAGAATTGGAATTTGTTTCAAGCATATTGAAGCTGATATAAAGGTAATAAAATAGCATTGTGATCACTCAGGTTGGTTGCTTAAAGCCCTACAAAGCTTCCCCCCTCCCCCCCAAATACCTACCATACTAAGGAAATTCCAGGGTTTGTATGTATTCATTATGGCAGTGCAGATAAAGGTTTTGTGGTAGCTGCTAGTCCTTCAGTAGTAGCTATCATAACTTGGTGGGGACTATATCCTATTCCTGTGGGAGAAGTTGGCTGGGTTTATTATTTGTAGTGGGTTAAGAGCACTCGTGGCTCAGAGTTATTATAGATACTCCACAGCGCTGTCTCTTTGCTGAATCTGTTTATTAAAACAAACCTAGCCCTCAATGTTCCTGTCTGAGCTCACTGTGAAGACACACAATGTGTCTGTGAGACATTTGTTATAAAGGTGCCAGTGTCACATCTGCAATTGGAACGTTAACTTGAGCTCCTCTTGTCCCAGTTTCATGACTGTCTTCTTCTTGTTTTATATGGTTCCTAGTACTGGTTGATTGCAGGTGGATAGATCCAGGCTACATGTCTGTTGTCACCTAGACATGTTGTTCTGCAATGTGTGAAGCTATCGTTCTTTCTAGGCTGACAGCAAAATGGCCGTCCGTACGTTTTAACAGTTCAAGCTATGAATCTAATTTACTAATTTACCAAACATATACTAGTTATCGATATGTATGTGTGTGTGTGTGTACTTGTGGGTGCAACAGCTGAACCTCCTGTTGTGTCTTGTTGTTAATTACTCATTTCCCACTAATACCTACGTGTGAACATACGTAACACTCACGTACAGTAGAACCTCCGAACTGAGGACAACGTGGGGGCCAGGGTTTTCAGTTCAAAGAGGTTATAAGCAAATACATTTAGTATTGGAAGGGGGTAAGAGAAACATTTGCTAATAAGAGGTGATTTTCTTGTTAGAGAGTTCACTATCAGAGGTTGTACAATGATGACTTCTACCAGTGTCCCATGGGCATCGTCCTGGTGCACGTACTGACTTGGTCCAGGTACTCTAGCCTTGTTGAAATGGCTTCGAAATTTGTCCATCATTTTTCTAGGCTTGTCTTGATCTTTATGCCATGAACAGCTGGAGGCTATTCTTACAGACAGACACATCAAGTATTTATTTATTTGTTTATTGTATTTGGGGAGTGTTGTGTTGTTTACAAGTACTAATGAAGCTAAAGATATTGAGAGCTTTTAAGTGTGATATGTGAATATGGTGATGGTGATGGTGTTTTTCTTGTGACCAATAGCTATAGCTTTTACTTCAATTCTAACCATTTGTAATCAGTGATTTTGAGAAGTTGTGTTATTATAGTGGTTGCTATGGAATTTTAACGTGCTCAGTATTAGTATGTTAGCGAACTGCACGTGCAGTGGGCTCTAATTAGATATGTATTAGACCACCAGGTCTGGGTAAAGTATTGGTCTATAAAGGAGACATGAAGTGCGCGGGAGGGTTATAGTAGTCGTCCTGTCTGTCTGTTTATCACGTTCTGATTTTGGAGATTACTGACAATTAACCATTGATTTACAACTTACTCAGGACGAAGATTTAGGACCTTTCATTATGCTACTTTTTTTAATTTCTGGCTAATTGTTGAGAAAATGCGAAGCTTTCATAGCTCCACATCGGTACCAGCTTTTATGGGCAACGCCCCCTAGCATCACATTATAATCACGTGAGCAAATGATTTCTTGCAGCCAGCGGTGTAGTTCGCTTTATGCTCAGGGAAGTTGACGGAGTTGAAATAAGTGAAGTTTCGCGTTGAAAATGCATATCGGTGAGTGTTTCTGGCTAGTTTAGCTTCTTTTCTCTTATGAAGACAGCGTTTCCATGTACCATTTTCATTGCTCAAGCTATATTGATGCCTCATTAAAATAACTAACAGATTGCTTTGTTCTTTTGGAAGGAGATTATATTGTAATACCTAGTTAGGTAATGTTTAGCGCTGAGGGTTCACACCTTTGGTGCTTCATTTGAATATGAACTACCGTAGACTCCAGGTTGTAGCTCCCCCACATATTGCTTGAAATAGTAAGGAAATGGGCACTTAATAGCAAGCGTAAAACCTGGGGCTGCTTGCTAATCAGCAGTAGTCTAGACGCTTGGAGCGCTTAATAAAAAGTGTTAAAACCCGAGAAGAAAACAGGTGCTTCACACACACAAAAAAAAACAGCTTAACAAAGAAGGGGGGGGAGGGGCCGCTTAACAAGCCCCGAGTCTGTGGTAATGTTTATAATACTCTGCTGCGTGTGGTTGCCATGGCAACCAACCTTTGAATCTCTGCTAGTGCCATCTTGCGCCAATATTCATGTCAATGAATATTGTCTGCTAATTAAGGATTTGCACGATCAAAAAAAAAACTTAACATTTTGTACACAATGTGCCTCACAGAATAATAAACACATGATAATGATAACACACGTGTGCTTATACACATTAGGTTAGACACAGGCTGGATGTGCTGTGTTGATTTCATCATGTTCTGAAGTATTTCAATTGGCTTGGGTGGCCCAAACGCTAATCTGTCATTCTCGGCTGAAATAATTATAATAATAGCTAATTTTCTCGTTCTAACAGCCAATATTATGTTAATTAAAACTTAACCCGACGTTTCGATTTCTTTCTGTTGACCCCTGGAGAGGACTTTGGCAAGAAGTCGAAACGTCGGGTTAAGTTTTAACTACATAATATTGGCTGCTAGAACCAGAAAAATTGCTATTAATACTAATCCTTCTATTTTTTTCCCCCACCATTCAAACCATGTTGGAAGTAGATTAAAGATGAAGTACTTAAGATTGATTCCAGATATGTGTGTGTGTTTCAATATAGTGAACCAGGATATAATTAACTTGTTTTTGTTGTTATTGTATTATTTAAAGGTATTTTCTTCAACAAAAATTTTGGCTGGGATTTTCATATAAAATGACAGAGACACAACTCAACCATTGCACCTGAGGATGCGCGGAAAGTGAAGAAAAGTAACACTTTATTATCATGTCTCATTATGTTATCATATTCATCATTATTATTTATTACAATAATATTATTAATTACACTATTGGATAAAAATATTTAATTTTTTTTTGTTTTGTTTTGTTGTTGTTGTTGTTTTTAAACAAAGCTACCACTAAAGGTTTGAATCAGAAATAAGAGAAATAGTGACAATTTGCAGTAGCTGTATAACGATGAAGTTATGAATTTAATATCACTCTCTCACTGTTATACTGAATTACTCAATATGGAGGATTCAATATTATAGCTGTAGCTAATCTTTCAGTGGAAACCTTGAATTTCCCTGTAGAAAATGCTCAATGAATGGATGCACCGCTGCAGCTGAAGAAATCAATTATGAGAAACCTAACTAGACATTTGGGGGAAATGGGGATTACGCAATTAAGTGCTCAGCGGTGGATACACCTTCATTTCAAATTCGTAGGTAGTTGGTAATAATTGATAGTTGTTAAACTACTGGAAGGTAATTAATGCTAGGTGAGGATTAATAATATACAAGGTGACTGACAGTGAGAATGAGTATGGTTCAGGAACAATTGTATCCTGCTCGGTATGCTCAGCTTCAGGGTGAAATAGAATGCACTACTTCTGAGCTTTCTTTGCCATATCCAATTATATAACACACAACAGGACAAGTTATGATCTAATCGAAATTTAAAATTGAATTAGTTACAAGGTGTCTGCTTTGTCTGTGTCTTCAGTCTGTGGTTACTAATTGATTATGGGTACAGAAAATATTCACTGTGTTGACTTTCATCGTGACAGCTGCATTCTATTTTCTCTTCTTTTGGAGAAGTGTCTTCAGCACCCCCCCCCCCCCCCCCCCCCCACTATCCTTAAGCACCGCCCACTAGCCTTAAGCTACTTCTGACTTTCTGTTGCTCATTCATTCAGCTTTTCTACTTGTAGCTAAGGCCCTTCTAGAGTGAAGCACATCCTCAGTAGGTGCTTCTCTTGGAATTTCCGATAAATAAAAGAGTTGGCCACTGACCAATGAATGTCAACTCATGCTCCTTTGCTGACTCAGCAAGCCAGCTGGAATGCTGTTACTGTTAGGACAGCAGCCATTTATCTGCTAAAAGTCATGTCCTCTTGTTGACTGCAGATATTACTGACTCCGTATTGATGAGTGGAATGTCATTGCGATTTGATATTAAGATATGAGTGGTTGTAAATACGGTGACTTTAGGTCTGTCTAGTAACAGGTATAATATAAAGCATGGTACCCCCTTTTTTCCAAGTAAAGTTGTTGGCCTAACCAGACTGATTTAAAAAGCATGGACCTCCACCTTAAGGAGTCCTGGATGCTGTCTGGTTTGTACAGGCAATGTGTCCAAGTGGAGCTGAGCACCGATCAGCGCCAGTAGTAGATAGGTACACAGAGTGCTTAATAATAGGTGCTAAAAAACCAGGAAGAAAAACAAACAAAACAAACAGCGTTTAACATAAGAGGACGCTTAACAACCCATGTCTGTGGTAACATGTATATCACACTCATTCACTGCAGGTATTTTTTCTCCTCTTTAATCTTCATTTCTCTATCTCTCTTCCATTCTTTTTAATTCTACTCTCTCTTAACGAAGGTATGATTCATTTACCAGATCAGAGATGGTCTGAAGCATATTTTGAGTATATCTCGCTTGGACAATGTCTACATGCAGTCCAACAAGCCATGAGGTTTGGTAAAGGGTTATCAAGAGGACAAGTGAGTTTGTATTCTCTCTCTTCCACAGGCTTTTTTAAAAAAAACAATACAGAATTAAAAATATTTTAACTCTCACATCATGTATAGTGAGAATCAATATGCTCATATTTTGCCTTTCCATCTAGCAAGCCTTGTTCTTTTGAAATAAAGAGAAGATGTAATTGTGAGTGTGTCTTCATATGAAAAATTCTTGTTGTCCTCAATTTCTTGAAGTTTTAGATCCATTCCTTCTTGTGAGATTCCAGCTGTTTTTCAGTAGATTTTAGTTTTTTTTCCCCTCATTTTTGTCAGCAGATGTTAGGCAACATTGCAACTCTGCTGGCTAGCCTGAAACTCTGGTGGCAATGTAGCTTCATCACTTAGGCTAACAGCAGCCTGTTCCCACCACATTGATCAAGGCCCAGGAACTCATGGACTGGCACCTGAAGATGTTTCGGATCTGTTCGCTCACAATTATGCAAGAAAATGAAAATAATAAGTAAGTATGTGTGCAACACTTGAAAGCATTAACTGGGATCCAATTTATATTGGCATGAACAATGATAGCTACTAACAATAAAGGAACAGTGGAGTTGAGTTGCTAATATTTCATCCTGATGATCGTTACTTTCATGATGAATTGAACCTTAACCTCACAGTCATCCAGAAGCCAGCTGGATTATGCTTGACATTTTTAGAATTTATTCTTTTATTTAATATTCTGACATTCATGTTTTTTTCATTCTAAAAAATTGTGTTATTATTCCAAAAGAATAATATTATTATTCTTTTGGTATAAAGGTTTAGTTTTTAGTGTTTTTAGTATATCTTCAATATCATGTGAAATATTTAATTAGTTTTACCATCAATTGACTTAGTTTTAGTCAATTTGTGTTACTTCTCAAATTGGACTTCTTAAGTGAGTAATTCATGTCTTTTTCCCCCAAACAACTTCAAAAATTGCATATTTCTATGAAATCTTGGATATGGCAGTTTAAATCTTCACTAAATAATTGCATAATTCAAGATGAACTGGTTACAATAAAATTGCTTAGTTTTAGTTCTTACTGGTATTCAACTTGTCAAATATTTGGTTTCAGTTATTTCATGTTCTCTACAGCTTAGTTTAGTTTTCTTACCAAAAGTAAAACACCACAAAACTAAGGGGTTTTGATTTCAGTTAACCAAACAGCACTTATATATATATAAAGTTGTTTCAAGTTTTTTGTCTTCTTTCTTAGTCCACTTAATATTGCATTCCATAGTTTCTTGTCTACATTGTTCTTATTGCCCTCATTTTCTGATCCAACGGCTTCAATCTTGGGTGATTCCTCCTTCTCATTTGTTTTCTCTGTCTTTGGTTCTTTTAAATTGGTTTCCTTGATATGAGCAAGTTTTCCTTCTTTGCTTGAATGTACAGTTTCTGTTGATTTTTTAACTTTAGATACTTTCATTGCCTTTATTCTTTGTAGTGTAGATTCAGTCTTCTTCTCATCCTTTGATGTCTTCTTTTCCTTCCTTATTTGTGTCATGTTACTTTCACTTTTAACCTTCCTAGACCTGTTGTCCTTCTTTCCTCTGCATATCAGCAATGCATTGTTTGCTTGCATATTCTTAATAGTATCTCCGGTTCTTGTAGTAGTACTGGTAACTGGCACTTAGTAGTATCTCCGGTTCTTGTAGTAGTACTGGTAACTGGCACTTAGTAGTATCTCCGGTTCTTGTAGTAGTACTGGTAACTGGCACTTAGTAGTATCTCCGGTTCTTGTAGTAGTACTGGTAACTGGCACTTAGTAGTATCTCCGGTTCTTGTAGTAGTACTGGTAACTGGCACTTAGTAGTACCTCCGGTTCTTGTAGTAGTACTGGTAACTGGCACTTAGTAGTATCTCCGGTTCTTGTAGTAGTACTGGTAACTGGAACTTTCCATGCCTTCATTGTGACTCCTGTCTCACTGGTTCTTGTCCATACAGCATCTCCCACTGCACTTCTGTTGTCAATATTTTCTCTCCTTTGTTCAATTTCCTTTGTGTTCCTCTCTTCCCTTATGTCCCCTTTTCCCCTAACGTTTTTCTCTGTATTAAAATCCTCTTTCCTCACAGCTTTCATTTCCCGCATGTCTTTTTCTTCCCTCTCGTCCTTCTCTTTCCTCTCATCCTTCTCTTCCCTCAAATCTTTCTCTTTCCTCTCATCTTTCTCTTCCCTATCATCCTTCTCTTCTCTATCATCCTTGTCTTTTCTCTCATCCTTCTTTTTCCTCTCATCCTTTTCTTCCCTCTCATCTTTCTCTTTCATCTCATCATTCTCTTCCCTGTCATCCTTCTCTTCCCTATCATCCTTGTCTTTTCTCTCATCCTTCTCTTCCCTCTCATCCTTCTCTTCTCTCTCATCTTCCTCTTCCCTCTCATCTTTCTCTTCCCTCTCATCCTTCTCTTCCCTCTCATATTTGTCTTCCTACATCCCTCGCTTCCTGCCATTACAGTGTCCATCAACTCTACTCCATCCTTCGCTTCTCTTAACTTCTTCTCTTCTCTTGTGACTTCCATTTCCCTCGCATCTTGTCCAAGTGTGTACACAGCACACTGGTCTACATTGTCTCCAAGACATAATGGAGTAGCTTCACTCGTATAGAGTCTGTCAGTTTTCTCTGATCTTATGACTTCCATTTCATCCTGAACACGTAGCTCCTCCTCATGCTTCATTGCACAATATTCCTGGATTGCTTCCTCGGGAAAACTATCCTGAGGGGGCAAGAATAAATACTCCGAGGCAGAACGCACCATTGAGGGAGACACCTAAAATTACTACAGACATATTGAATATTCTTTATTTACTTGTTTTATCTCACCATTGTATCTTCTTGAATCAGGGTTATCTTAGTTCCTCCAGCCTACACACACAATATATCATGTTAATACAATGGTTAAATTATAAGCATAAATAATATATACCTTGACATTTTCCATGTCCTTTAAGTTGCAACCACCTGAAAACTGAGAATAAACAAATGTATACTCAATAATATGCTAAACTGAAGATAAATGTATATATAGCTACAATGATAAAACAAACCTCTCCCTTGGAGGATGCTGAAATTCTTTTCTCAGCAGAGAAGAAGTTGAGATCAGACAATACTTCAGCCAAAAGGTCTTCATCTTCATTGTCCCAGTCATCTTTGTATTTGTCCCGAATACTTCCATACCTGTACATATTGATTGATACACTTGCTATATCTTCTCCTCCATTAATATTAATGGTAGCTATAAATGTGACTTACCCACCTTGGTACCCCCCCCCCCCCCCCCCCCCCACATGGAGCACAATCTAACAAGGTGATTTCTCACATAAACACTCATAAACCACAAAAACAACAACAACATGCCCTTGGATCCCCCTTTACCGAAACATCTTCCTACACCGCTTATTTGGGGATATGGATTAGAGAATTAAATAATTTTTAATATACTCAGCAGTGTATTTCACTTCAAATTCATAGGTTAGTTGGTAATGATTTACAATTTCTTTGTCATTTTTTATGTAGCTGAGTTGCTTGAGAAGAGAAACCGTCTAGCATGATCTTTCCCTTGTTTGCCTGACACATATACTTCCTGTAGTAGCTTCACATGCTCTATGCAGGAGAACATTGCTATCAACATTGCTGCATGCTCACCATCAGTTAAGAAAGTGCCATCATATATCCATGAGAACGACGCTGTTTCATTAGAAGTCGTTTCAAACTTGATGATTGCCATTTTCCCATCAATTACTAGGTTGAGACACTATTTGAAAACTAGCCTCACAGTTTAGCTGTTGCATTTTTCGTAAATCAGTGGAGTTAAGGAACTCTTCTTCAAGTTTAGCTGCAATGACAGCACAAGCAACAACATTACATTGAGCACCTCTCCTAGTTTAGCAAGAGTTGCTGGCCCATGATTATCAGTTAGCCATTCTATAAGAACATGATTGAGCCTCATAATTGCAGTATCGGGAGATGTTCCAATGGCATTAAGAAAGGCTTTTGGTAATCCAAGCATTGCGCCAAATTCTTTCTACTTGTAACCACACTGTGCACCAAGTAAGCCCATTTAGAACTGATATATCTTTTCAAATACACTCAAACTCCCCTAATAAGGGCAGCTAGGGACTGGGCACTGAGATGGGCACTGAGATGGGCACTGCCCTTGTGGGGCTGCCCATCTTAAATAGCATGTAGAACAAGACTCTGTGGTATTTGTGAATGTATGTATGTATTAATTAAGCTATTATTGTTGTGAGAAGAACCGTGTTGTTGCATCTTTCTATGTTTAGTTTTGTGTCACTTTGTGGTTAATTCGGCATGCAGTCATGCCACTCTGGCTGGGCCTCTTTTTTGTTGGGTTTTGTGTGAGTGTGATAAGTGCATAGTTGCCAACTTTTAGATACAAAATGTAGGGACAACCGGCGAGCTTGCGCGCCTGAAAATTTCTGCCACGACCACGCCCCTTTTAAAATTAAACCACGCCCCTTTTGCCACGTCCACATCGAAAAGATTCAGTGGTACATGGTGATTGATCGTGAACTGATGATTTGTTTTGTGAACTGATGATTTGTTATGTGAACTTGTTTTTAGTCTTTGTGAAGTGATTGGCGAGTTGCTTTCTTGCGTTATGACTAAAAATAACTGTACTTTGACCCTACTCGGGCCATAGCTAGCTCAACTAAGTTTCGAGCTGTACTGTTACAGTTTAGCCTTCATTTCCTGGCCTCGGACCCTCTTGGTCAGTGATGTCGGGACAGGAGCGGGGACTGGAGCTAGAATGTCGGGATTGCCCGCCAGAATCGGGATGGTTGGCAACTATGTAAGTGTTGGATTGTTCGTGAACCTCTAACTTGAAGGTACCTCTGCCATGCTTCAGGGTAGCTAGATACTTTGGCAACTAGTGGAGACCTGACAGTAAGGGAAAGGGAAGCGCTATCCTGGTCCAGCTTTCATCTGACAACTCCTGATGGCAGCGGATACTAACGAAACCGGGGAGAGAACTTTGAACACAGTGAAGGCCATACCCGCAAACCCCACAGCCCTAACACAGAAATATCAATATCGTATCTGAGAACAATTATTGTATTTGCACTTGTATTTTAATATATAGGAATTGTAATAACTTATTTATAATTACAATTATACATACTTTGAGGAATAGCTACTTGTATCTAAGGACATCACACACATTTTCCTGTTTACTGTAGATGGAAATGATTTGCTATTGCTTTGCTTAGTAGTAGACATTTTTGATTGGGATGAACTGGGTGGGAGGTCAGAAGATAATCCTGGTGCTGTAAATTTAGTACCCTTTACTCAAACCAGCAGCTGTAAGTTGATTCTACAACTCTTAGTACTTAGCCACATACACTGTATACTTGAACCGGCCAGCTGACCCTTACCACACCTATAAGCAGTAGAGTCCTGGATATAAGGGGAGTTTGAGTGTAATTCTTAATCAAAACTGTGCCTTTTATTTTAAACTTAAAATAGCTATGTAATCCTGAGCTGTTGGCAGATGCTATTCATGTTTAAATTACTTAAAACCAACAAAAAGCTACCTAAAAGATAGTCCGGCGGGCCAGACCCTTTACCTTCTTTTTTATGGGTGGGGAGGGGGGGAGGGGGGGAGGGAGGAAGGGAAAGGGTCTGGAGTCACTAGCATCAACGACTTATTCCTGAGGAATTTAATTAAAAAGTCAAAATTGCGTCACATATTCCCCCCCCCCCCCCGCGCATTTTAATAATTTCCCGGGAAAGCAGCTGTAACTTGCAGCTCGACCAGCATACTGGGTTGCGATCCGGCTTAGCTGTGGAGTTCTGCTTACGTTGTGGCTCTGATCTTCCATAAGAGTCTAGATATGTTCGTAGGCTAGTTGCAGAGAGATCAGATCTCTCAAGACTCCGTTCTGGAGTAGTGTTAGCCTGGCGTAATCTAATGAAGGAAGCATTGGAAGAGAATTCTGGGCCCTCTCCTCCAGATTGCGCTGCAAGTAGCTGTAATCTTACATTACAAACCTCATCAGGTAAGAGTCTCCCATGCTCGAAGGAAAAAAAAAGAACCACATAATTTGTTTATCAGCATTTTCACAGAAATGGCTAAAGGCAAAAAAATAGTGCACACTTACCAAGTTAGTACACCTAGCAACAATATAGCAACGGGATCTAAATAAAAAGAGTAGTGGAAAAGGTGAGTTTATTCCATCTTGAGGTACTTAAAAAATAAGATTCCATAAATACTACTTTAGCTAGTGTCACATATTTCCAGTGAAACAGACCGCTTGTGTCTTTAACTGAAATACCTTTAAGAGATCTTCTTGAGTAGTCCATATATTGCCTGCAGTTGCAGACTTGCCAGTAGTTTGGACTGACATTTTGAATAATCGCGGAGGGTGTGCGGCTGCTTTTTAACCACACCCCCCACACCCTGGATATTGCAATTTGATGCATCAATGATGACCTTTTGAAAGGTTTTACGACTTCCGGGGGACACCACACCCTAGAGTGAAATGTCTGGGGGACATTTCGCCAAGGGGACAATACGCCCTTTGACACCGACCACAGTGGCTACGACAAGACTTGCGCCTTCTTGTTCTCTCACCGTACACGCCCGTGTACAGTTCCGGGGTCGCAGGTAGCGGGAGGCCGTCGCGGACTGATAAGGGAACGCTAACTTGCCAGTTCTTTTCCTGGGAGAGAATGACTGCCGACATAAATATGAGTTCTCTGAGAAAGTTTACTGTAGCGGAATTGGAGACACTTACTGGAAGAGAAAACGCTGCAGTGGCTTACCGGGGTAAAGTATACGATATTTCAGCATTTATAGATAAACATCCTGGAGGAGCGAGGCAGTTATTGCTAACAGCAGGCAGGGATATCACCACCATATTTGAAGTATATCATGACAAAAATACGAGGAGCTTATTTTCCAGCAAGTGTAAGCTAATAGGTACATTGGAAGACTCCCCTGTAGAAATAAAGACTGTTGAGGAGGATAAATTATTTTTGACATTAGAAAAAAGAGTCAGAGATTATTTCAAGGCAAACAACATTGACCCAAAAATTCATATACCATACTTCTGTGCCAGCTATTTTGTCCTGCTGTGCACCATACTGCTGTGGTTCTCAGCAATAGTTCTGGTCTATTTGGGTTACTCTCTGCTACTGTGCTGTGCATTGGCCCTTCTTTCAGGCTTTTGTGCAGCCATAAGTGCCATAACTGGGAGCCACGATTTGAGCCATTTCAGCTGGACCCACTCGCCTCTGGTGTGGAAGATGGTGGGAACTCTATACAGTTGTGTTCATGGAATTGGTACTTACACGTGGCATTACCAGCATGTGGTCGGGCATCACTCTAATCCAAACCATGACATCTTAGACCCTGATGTTGCCACGAAGGACAAGGATGTCTGGAGAATTACACCGTTCCAGTCTTATTTTTCTCACTACTCATACCAGCACATTTACATGCCTATTCTGTACTGTATCATGTCAGTCAAGCTGAAGCTCCAAGATTTCCATTTGCTGTATCTTTTGAGGACTGCCAATGTCCCCATTAACCCTCCTTCACTGGAAGAAGTTTCCATTTTCGTCTGCATCAAAGTCGTACACGTTTTCTATCGATGGGTTTTGCCCGGGTTCTACATCTCTTTGCCACAGCTCTTCCTGCTCAACCTTCTGTCGGAGTTAATCATGGGTTCATGGGTAGCCCACATTACTCTAGTCAATCACGTCAACTTACAGCTGTCCTGGTACACCAAGGACTCTCCTTCCTACTCAACCCTGTCTTGGTCGGAAATGATTATCCAAACAACAGCGGACTACGCCACCAATTCAGTACTTTGGAATTTTGTCACTGGAGGTTTGAACCTTCAAGTTCTTCACCACATGTTTCCCTGGGTCCTTTCTTTCAACCTCAGACTACTAGTCCCCATATTGAAGGAGACTTTGGATGAATTTGGAGTAAAGTACCATTACTATGATACTTTTTGGGAGATTTGGAAAGCCCACGTGGAGTATCTGAGGCAAATGGGGGAGATGAAGCTCAGCGGAAAATTAACCGGTGAACCAAGGGCTAGTGATAAAGTTAAAAATGACTAAAGGTATCTCATTATTAAATGTGTTTTTGTTCCAATGTTTCAAGCTGCTATTCTTTTTTATTTATCATATTCATTTGATTATAATGGATGAGACAAATCCAGGATAACAGTATATTCTTCATGATACTTACATGCCCTATACAGGAGTGATGGAAGGTGCTTTAATGTGAGGGGGCGCCATGTATCATAAGCCAATTTACTCTCATGAAAACCACTTTTATATTTCATGGAAAAAGGTGGCAAAGTGAAAAATCCAGGACACGCCCGGAGCTTTCAGGACAGTTGGCAAATATGCTATGCAATTCAATGCTTAATGCATAGTTTGTGCCCCCTCTGCCTTCCAAGTAATTATACATCTGGAGGGAGGGAGGGGGGGGCAGTGCCCTCCTGCCCCCCCCCCCCCCCCCCCCCCCCCCCCCCTCCCACTGCCATCACCCCTGCTATAGTTAAAATTATTCGGGCTAGCAAAAGGATTGTTTTGACCTTTTGTATGCACAATAGCTACTGGAAATTTAAACTTGGAATTCTTTATTTCCTTGTTAGGTTTCTTGTAATGATATTCATACTGCGCTGACCAAAAAAACCAAACAAAACACATGCATGAATAACGTCATATGAGGTACATCATAAGGTAAGCTACTTACTAGCCACATATATATGCAGAGAGAGTTGCTATTTTATCATTGACCGCAAACTAAGAGTCACATCACATGATATGATATGATTGAATAAGAAACTAATAAATAGCTACGTACTTCCAACTATCAAGTTTAAACTGGAGATGACGTCAATGTTTCAAATTACTGTTTCTTAGAATTAGTTAAGAGTTACAGCAGTGGTTAGCTAGACCATTTTATAACTTTATTTATCTTTTCTTTATTGTCTTTTCCTTCCATTTCTTTGAGTACTTTATTTATCTATTCCCTACAATTCATATTTTTCTTTTTTTTTAATTCTTTTAATAGAACAGTGTTACTGGCATTTGATCATATAATCCTTGAATTAAGTGGGTTCTGTAGTCTTAGTTTAATAGCTCAAAACATGATATTTCAGTGAAGTGGGATAACTCCAACCTGTTGATATAGTCTGCATGTGTGAGGGGAGGGGGGGGGGGGGGGGGGGGCAGGAGGGGTGGTTAGTAAATTTAAGTGAGCCTACCCCATTTTGAAATTAAAATATTAATAAATCCTTTGTGAATTGTGACTCTATCTTCACATTACTAACAAATGTAATTGTATTGATTGACATACTACCTGGTTTGTATATAATTTACACCATCATTCATCTGATATCATATCAAATGGCACAAGGATGGCTGAGAAGATAAAAGTTAGCTACAATCAAACCAGAGAGTTTAATTTTACTTAAGTGAAGAGTTACTCAATATATATATATTATTCATTTGATACAGGAGAATATCACGAGTCTGTTGGCTTAGTATTTACGCGAGTGCCGCAGGCACGAGCGTAAATACCGCCTCCACCCTAGATATCTTCACAATGATATTTTTAGGTACATGCTGTTATTTCATGCTATACAGCACAAGCTCATTACCCCTGTATAAGTTCCGGTTTTACAGCTAGCTACCTTCCTCTGGTGTACCCTGCCCTTACAGCTAGCTACCTTCCTCTGGTGTACCCTGCCCTTACAGCCGAGTTCCAAGAATGAGTGACATGGTCACATGACTCTCTACAGGCCTGCATGCAGATTTTGAAAAGGGGTGTGTATAGATGTGTATCCTTTCCTCCTTTCCAAAAGGAAGTCTATAGTATTTTGGCTTAAAGTACTCATTACATCTTGTAATAATAAAGGACACTCCCAAATAATTAGACTGGTATGCTTTAGCTACAATCTAACCCCCCTCCCCTCCCCTCCCCTCCGATCTGAAGTGTGTGGAAGTTTTGTGATGTAGTAAGCATAATTAAGAGTACATCTCACAGATAGCTAATAGCAGCAGAAATTTAAAATTTTCCAAGTCATAATAATGAAAATATATATTTTTATCACAATTTAGCTGCTGCTTTTAGTGAGTTTGACCTTATTCAAAATCTTATTGACCTACATTATATTTTTTTATCATCAGATTGTTAGTTGTTATAAGCTCTGATTCTTTATAAACATTGATTTATATTTTCTCACAATTAACTTGGTGTTTAGATTTATAGTTTAGCCAAGCTATAGTCTGTCCAAGCTGTAAGTTGACTGGGACCTATATGGATCTGTTCTCAGTTGGAATTGAACATTTTTACACTTTTTTTTTTTAGCTTTACACTTCATAATAATTATATATAATTTATAATTTAATGTATACTAAGTGATACTTCAATGCAAAATCATATGCAACAACAACAACAACAAAAATAAACAAACAAAAAAACAAGAACACAATTGTTTTGAGAATTTTATGAATAATTGCTCATGTGCAGGTCTTCTCGCTGTCTCCGCTTGTAGCACCTAAAAGATATACCAGCAACTCTACAAACAAAACAAGAATACCAGTAAAGTCAGAACAAGTACCAAAATGTGCAACTGTAGGGTTTGTATAGCCATTTTTCAGTGATCAGTTTCAGGACCAAAGACATGCAAAATCCCACTATGGCAGATACACCAATAAAGCCATAAGCCATGCCAAATATAAAACCTTTCAATGAATAAGGAAGGAGACTGTGCCGATATAAATTTTGCACTTGAAGTTAATATGAGCATTTGTACAGCACGGGGCTAAGAAGTTAGGGATAACCTAGTCTCGCGTAGCCAGACCCTTTACCAACCCTAACCGCTACGCGTAGCGGTTACGGTTGGTAAAGGGTCTGGCTACGCGAGACTAGGGATAACCGTCCAGTAATAACTGATAGTGAGTTTGAGGTCAGTGTCCCAGGAAGCTCGCTCTCTGTCGTATGATGGAACTCTTCTGTAAAGATTACAGCAATTACACTCAAACACTACTTTCAATAAAGCTTCTTCTTAACATAGACATGACAAAATACCTGTACTTTTGAAAAATGGGAAAGATTGCGAATTCAAGCAAAGGATACAGAAATACAATAGCAATATCACCAGCAAATGCAACAGTAGTCTATCTGAAGCATTCAATGCTCTAGTCACAGTCTATTGAAGTAGCATTCCTGCTAAGACTGGGTTTGTCTATATAAATTTGGAAAAAAATTAAGTACGGGAAAATATAATCCAAAAAAGCCCACGCCTGCAAGGATTATTATAGTAATGCGGAAAAATGTTTTAACATCTTCTACTTCTTCAGTAGTGAATAGTCCACCATATTTGGTCTGTCCGACATCTAGTCTGGCAGAGTGTCTCTTGTCCCAAACATATGAGATTCTTGTGGGATATTTGTGTTTCATGGCATAACTAAGGACTTGGTAAATCAGAGAGAGCACATTATGAGGTGGTGGAGATTCTTCCTTGAGCCATGAATGAAACACAAAATCTAAACACACAGCCAAAGCAGCAACAGATGGCAAGAATAAGTTGGTCAATGCTGGATATTTGCAGAAGCAAGATTAGCCAAAGGAGCTTGTGACGGCGCTTAGCACACTGTTAAAATGGGGTGCTTAAATAACACTTCGTGAGGTGTATACAAGGAGGTGCTGTCTGGACACCCCACTTTGAGCCCTTATAACTTCCACACCAATGCATATTATAACAAGTGAGCATAAACAATAATAGCTAATATTCTTTAGTTTCTTCATCTCAAATATCTTTTAGTAATGACTAACTCCACACCCACACCCACCATCGTAGGAATGACACATTTTCTTCGGAAGAAGCATCATGCAGTTGATCTGTGCCCAATTGGACTGCATTGGCAAGAATACCACCCAAGGCTAGGGTCATAGGTGCATGCCAAAAGAGCAGGATTTTGTTTATCACATTTGAACTAAATTTTTTTTTGAAAGACTGAAATAATGCAGAATATGACAGAAAGCACCATCAGCATTATGAATCTCCATTTGATGACCTTGTATCTTCCAAACTTCATGTCTGCAATCCATCCAAATAAAGAGTATAACATAAAACATGGCGGAACCATTTGAAAACGAGTTATTGTTACTTTTCCAATCTGCCATTGAATGTTGTTGTGGCTGAAGTGAGTGTCAAAGAGAGAATGAAAGACCGAGAATCCACAGAAGCTCCATATGAGCACAAAAACAGCTCCTTTGCTTTTGAACATCTTAAAGATTAAACTAAAAGCAGCACTTTCAGGTTTCTTTTGTACATAACTGATCTTATGAAAACATTTGCAGATAGAATTGTATAACAAAATATTAATAGATAGGTTATTGCTTTTCTATACATATGCAGTTGGGATAGCTATACTTTGAATACTCAGTTTTGAAACAAGACTGTCTGAAGACCATTCACAATTGCTAGAAAACATACTGAGTGTAGAAGTTCTCAGTTGAGTACTTTCTATATCTATTATCTCATTCTGTGTTGTTGACTGGTAGCCACTCATTCCCAGCATGCACTGCTGTTGTTGTTTGATGCAGCAAAGGTAGAATGAGGGTCCCCCCAAAAGCTTGGAAATGTTGCAGACCCACAGAATGTATTGACCACTACTTGATGGATGAAGATGCGATGCACTGCATACAGCTAGTAGAATAGGGGAAATGTCACTATTTTTGTGTATGAATCAATTTACTATAAACATTAATGAAGTATGTCAGGTTCTTCATTGTATGTTAGACTTCACAAAAAATGAAATTTTGACCACAAACACATTATCGTGTAGCCGGAAATATTGACGAAGAGTTTAATTTGGAAATTTGGTCGAAAAACAAAACAAAAACAGAAACAAAAAACAACAGCAACCAACAATGAGGTTAATAAAGAGACTTCAAGCAGTTCTGTGCTGCCAAGTCCTGACAGTTTACTGGTTTGTGTGCGCACTCACAACCAATGGTTGCTGGTTTGAACCAATAGCAGATAGCTTTATTTCTCCCATTTCCCCCCTTGTCAAAGTTTTTTTTCCTTCCTATTCATGTAATGATGATGCATATCAACTCTGATCAGCAAATGAATTATTCATGAATCAGCTAATGAATTATTTGTTACTGACACACAAGTATATTATTATATAGATAATTGACAACCAGTACATCTGTACATCCATCCATCCATCCACACACACACACACACACACACACACATCCACTCATAATCTCGCGTAGCCAGACCCTTTACCAATCACTACGTGGGAAAAGGGTCTGGTAGAGTGACATTGAGCAGTTTGTTCAGTTCCCCTCGCTAATTGGGGAGACCACAAATAATAGGTGATGTAATATCCTGTGATGTACGACTGCTCTAACTTTTGCATGTGTTGTATTTCGGTGCACAACTCTCCAACAGCCGTGTCAAAACTCTTCCTTTAGATGATGCCATTGGTAATGCTAAGCAGTGACTTGGACTAACCTTAAGATATCTGCAGCTAGAAGTTTCACTTAGCAATAGGATACAGTTGTTGCTTTGTGCAGGGGCTATTGTATGGTACCTTAGGTTATTGACATGCTTAAAGGTGAATAATGCTAGCCAAGAATCAATCAGTGTCATTAAATTTAACCTGCACCATTCCCCAGCATAGTTTTGCATAAGCAACATTTCTTCATGGCAATACAGAATGAGCTCTGCCTACTGATCAGAACAATTCACGCACCTTAAAATATTTAACGATTTACACCCACACTAATTGAACCAAGGTTAACCACTTGCTGACTAAGCAAGAACAAACGGCTCAATGTCAGTCTACCAGACCCTTTTCCCACGTAGCGATTGGTAAAGGGTCTCACTACGCGAACTAATCCACTGGCCAGTTGGATACTAACAGGATTCAATAATAGTTATAACCCCCTCCCCTCCCCTCCTGCATACACACACACACACATACGTACATAAATACAAGCCTAATAAAATTAATTTATTTGTATATTAATTATTTAAGCTCGGAAGGAACAAGCATTGTCTATTAATATTGTTCCTCCCACACTCAGTCAACCATTAAAGCATAAATTACAAGTACTATTCTTCCGCCTAGTTCATGTTGAACCACTATATGACATTATGGCCCTGCACATAATGTATTGTTGTTCTTTTCTTTTCTTTTCTAATGGGTTTGTATTATGCTATCACATTAGTTTATACTACTTACCTTGGTTTGTTACCAAAACTGATGGATTGTAAAATCAACAATTGTGAAGTAGTTAGATTGTCTGACTTTAACTTCACCCAATGTATGATGTGAGAAGTGAAGAAAAAAAATTGAAGAGAACATTCAGAAGTTGTGCCATACTTACTTATTCATTGAGTAGCTAACACAGTTAGACAGCTTCATTTGTGACATGAATCCTCTTGCTCCTTCCTCAACAACATTCACTTTATTAATAAAGTGTTGTAAATACTTGCACCACTTCTGGTGTAAAGGTTAGATTAATAGCAAGTGCACTAGCTTTATAATTGATGTTAGTGATTACGATAATAAAAAGCCAGTTTGCACAACAACACCTTATAGGTTTCTAACAATTATGATGGCAACCGTTAGATGAATTGAAAATTCAACCAAGAATTATGTAAACTACAACCTCTTCTAGGAAGAATCTCTGAGTGTTTTGAGTAATCTATTAAATAACAATGAAAGTGATCAAGTATGAATTGAAAGCACACAACAGGTGTATTTCAACACATGATATTTAGTTAGATGTGAACAGGACTAAAGAAGTCAAGTTCAGAATTGACCAAGCCAGGTGCTTCAACTTAGTGTTGACAGAGTTTTGGTTATAATTGTAAATTCTCGGCTTTGTGGGCCTTCAAGCAATACAAGAGACTGAAACAGTAATGGTGTACCAGCTACATATATATGCTGGTCTACAGATGACATAACAGGAAATTAAAAACAACAATAGACAAAGAATATGACAAAGGGATTGAGCCCTTTCAACAGTCTGGGTGTTCTGCCTCCTGCGAAGGTGTTGATAGGTGGGTGGGTGAATGGGTGAACAAACCACAATACCTTGGAATAGATTGGAAGAGGTTTGAAATGATAGGTGGGTGGGTGAATGGGTGAACAGACCACAATATGTAGGAATAGATTGGGAGAGGTTTGAAGTGGATTAAATAGATAAATAACAGATAATAATAAATAATAAATAATAAATAGGTAGATACATAAATAGGTAGATAAGTAGGTAAATAAATAATTAAGTAGGTAAATAGATAATGGGGAAATAAATAGGTAGGTAAATAATAAATAAATAATAAATAATTAAGCAGGAATATGGTGGGTAAATAATGACTAAATAAATAAATAATTAAGCAGGAAAATTAGTTTAGATGGAAAGCCAACAAAGATAGGTCACAGGAGCGTGGGCTCGCAGGCCGGAGAGGACACGCTCCTGTGACCTATCTTTGTTGGCTTTCCATCTAAACTAATTTTCCTGCTTAATTATTTATTTATTTAGTCATTATTTACCCACCATATTCCTGCTTAATTATTTATTATTTATTTATTATTTACCTACCTATTTATTTCCCCATTATCTATTTACCTACTTAATTATTTATTTACCTACTTATCTACCTATTTATGTATCTACCTATTTATTATTTATTATTTATTATTATCTGTTATTTATCTATTTAATCCACTTCAAACCTCTCCCAATCTATTCCTACATATTGTGGTCTGTTCACCCATTCACCCACCCACCTATCATTTCAAACCTCTTCCAATCTATTCCAAGGTATTGTGGTTTGTTCACCCATTCACCCACCCACCTATCAACACCTTCGCAGGAGGCAAACACCCAGACTGTTGAAAGGGCTCAATCCCTTTGTCATATTCTTTGTCTATTGTTGTTTTTAATTTCCTGTTATGTCATCTGTAGACCAGCATATATATGTAGCTGGTACACCATTACTGTTTCAGTCTCTTGTATTGCTTGAAGGCCCACAAAGCCGAGAATTTACAATTATAACCAAAACTCTGTCAACACTAAGTTGAAGCACCTGGCTTGGTCAATTCTGAACTTGACTTCTTTAGTCCTGTTCACATCTAACTACTGTGAGAGCACCCCAGCCTCTTTACTGAAGTCATTTGATCTGTGTCTTCATTTCCAGGATATAAAACCATCTCACAAAGAAATTTTCATAATTTTTTTAAAAAACAACTAATACCTATGTGTTTGATTTTAGCTCATAGTTTTGTGTAAGGTGAATGAATTTGTTAATTCTCACCGGCAGATGAAATTCAGGGATTTACTACTTCTGACTCAATGTGGTTAATAGCAGCAAACCACAAAGTTATTATAGTGACCACACTGTCAACTACAATGACAGGCACACAGTTTACAGCATGACTAACAATCTGTCATGACTAAATGCATTCATTGTAATTATAAGTAGCCACTTCACCTCAGCCCTCAAATCACCTGAGGCGTGACTGTAAGTTATGTGGAACAAAAATATATTGGAGGACACTATTCGCAAAGAAATAGCTATGTACAAAACATGGAAAAGAGAAACATTCTGTGCCTTGTGAAATTGTAATTCAAGAATTTTTGGGTTCTTCGCTAGCAAAACATTGAAAGAAAATAGTGACCAAGACGAAAAATGTACGGTATCTCTAGCCAAATTGAAATACACAATATAAGACAGAAAGCAAACAACAACAAAAACAAACATACATAGCATCATGCACATCTGCATGCTGGCAAACTTGCACATACTGAAATGAAATTTTTGTTTGGCATCATACATGCTGGCATAACAACACATACACACTGTAAAGCATTGCACATCTGAGTGCAGATATAACAAGTACATTACCGAAGTAATCATTTTTGAGCTGGTATAGAGTGGTAGAATGAAGCACTGTTGTCTCAAAGAACTTTTATCATCATCATTAACTTATTACCACACTTGTGGTCTACAAGAACTTTACATTCAATAAACATAACAAAAATACAGAAACATTTGAATGAATTTAACTCTCAAACTGAACTTACCTTTTCCAATCTGAGTCTGCATATTCCTAATCTGAGCTTACCTTCATAGTGAGTTTACACAGCGGTAGATTCCACCCTAGATATCTTCACAATGATATTTTTAGGTACATGACTCTGGATATTGTTATTTCAAGCTGTATTGCCCAAGCTCATTACACCCTACAACAGGGCCAAACTTGTCACTTTCTGGGTTTTTACAGCTACCTTCCTATGGAGTAGGGTACTCTACAGAGTTAGAGCAGCTGCTAAAATATCAGCAGGGGGTGTGGGTAGCCCCTACAACCAACTATACACCTGTAAGTTACCAGTCCTAGTACTAACTAAGCAGTAAAGGTATCGAGTGTGGAATAAAACGCTTATCAGAGTGATATGTGTGTGTGAACTCTGAACTGGTTTACTGTTATTTCTGTTGTTTAAGATTTGATTATTGACACCTCATTCACAACACCTCTAATTTGTGCAAACATCTATAATGTGTTAATTACTTGTTTGTGTCAGTTTTGGCTCTACATAAGGAGCCGTATTTGTAATATATGATGAGTTAACCAAGTAGAAAGAAAAGGAAAGGATCTTACCTTGGGAGCACTTGGCGTTCTGTTCCGCGCGAGTTCATTCAATCCTTTGGTGGTGTGTCACAGTGTGGCTAGGTATTTCACTCTCAGGCTTTATTACACCCCTCTGGCTCATATTTCTCACTCTGACTTAAGTATTATATGTAATCTTACTTTCACAGTATTCTATATTCTTCACAGTGTGTTATATAATTGAGAAGTATAAATACTCCACAATAGGTTTCTTTGTAGCAAGCACATTGATTACAACACATTGGAGATGTTGTAGAGTGCTGGTGCGTGTTTAGAAAACTTTGGGGGAGAAGTTTGGCCAAGTTCACCCACCATCTCTAAGCTTTACAAGGTGAATGATATTGCTATTCTTCCTAATTATATAAAAGCAAGTTGATATCAAACCCAATAGACAGTGTATAAACAGTTGATGTTTATTTAAATACAATCTGTAACATCAACACATAAATATAAGAAAAGCAATGAGTCCTAGTGTATAGTTTCGTTACCACTGCTCCTTATAGTTGCAGTCCTATTTTTGAATATACCTAATTTACTCAGTTTGATAAACTAAAACTGTTTACTTTCAGTATGACAAATATTTTCCCATGTAAGTGCCTCTATATCTGTGGCTTTACACTCATTTGGAAAGAAACAAATCAAGATCCAAGCAAAATGTTCAAACATAAAGGAGCTGTTGTTGTTCTTTTGTGGATTTTCAGTGGATCCTCTGTTTTTCAGTCTCTGTATACAACTCGTCTCAGCCAGACCAATATCACACTGAGAGTGGGAAAGGTGACCCTCACCCGTCCTGACATTGTTGTATCATGCCTCTTCTTCTATCCAATTTTTGGGTGGCTGGCCGATGCCAAGTTTGGGAGATACAAGGTCATCAAGTGGAGCTTCATTTTATTGATGATATTGTCTGGAATATTTTGCATCATTTCTAGTTTTGTTGTTGTACGTGCCTCAGACTCAGATCGTGTCAAAAATATTCTGCTCTTCTGGCACGTTCCAATGACCATCGTCACGGGTGGGATATTTGCCAACATCCTCCAGTTCGGGACTGACCAGTTGTACGATGCTTCCTCCAGTGACATTGCATCGTTTCTCCGGTGGACAGCATGGGTCTGGACTCTGAGTGGAATAGCTGGAGGTCTAGCTCGATCTTGCTTCTGCAGTCACCAAGCATTGGCCAACCTTTTCCTGCCAGCAGTAGCTTCCATGGCTGTTAGCTTGGATTTCTTGTTCAACTCTTGGCTTGTAAAGGATTTTCCCACTTCTACCAAGTCATTCAGCCATATTTACAAGGTCCTGCATTATGCTGCAAAGAACAAGTATCCCTTGAGAAGGGCTCCACTTGACTGGGATGCACAAAGCTCTGCCAGGCTGGATGTGGGAAAAAATAAATACGGAGGGCCTTTTAGTGAGGAAGAAGTAGAAGATGTAAAAACATTTTTTCGTATGATTGCAGTTTTGATTATATTCTCAGCCTTTGTGGGATTGTTTTTACCTGCAGCACGGCTATACTATACTGTCGCCATGGAGCTGGCCGTGGGAAAGTATGACCCGTCACAATGCGACCAGAGCCTCAGTTGCTTCCAAAGAGTTGCCACTGTGTTTTGTGGAGATTTTGTTATCATCTTCGTCATTCCATTGCTGGAATTCATCTTCAGCTTTTTAAATCGATGGAATCTTTACATTTCGATCTTGAAGAGAGCTTTCATAGCGATGGTTCTCTGCTATTTCAGTTTAATTTCGATTACCTTGGTTGTATACACAGCCCAATTAAAAAGCAGCAGCGACATTCACAATGGTACTTGTTCTTTGGAAGCTGAAAGCAGTCAGTCCATTAACTACCACTGGATTGCTATCCCCTACTCTCTCCAGAGCGCTGTCCAGCCATTACTCTTAGGATCTTGTGCGGAGTTTATAATAGCACAAACTCCATACTGCCTAAAAGGCTTTATAGTGGGTTCAACGTTTGGATTAATAGGCTTTTTTTCAATAATTGGCTTTGCCATTTCATCTTCCTTTAAATTTGTTGTTGAGAAATGGCTGTTTTATCCCTACGGCTGTACATTTTGGTATTATATTCTATATTTAACCATGTTCTTTATTTTGATACTCACTGCAGGGCTATCATTTAAGTGTTACAAAAGGCGGCAGCGAGAACAACATGACAACTTGTTGGAACTAAACTACTAGTTATTCTGTTAGACTAATAAATATGGATAATTTTTTGTATTCATTCATTTCTTTTTGATTAACTATTCTGAACCTGCAGGTATAGCTATTCTATGTGTTTTTGTATGTATATGAAGCATATTCCATTTGATAACCCAAAGGAATAGCATGGCTCTTCGTAAATAATCATAGAGGCGCATGTTTTCATAATTCTCAGTAAAGAATATGTTACCCGATGAAAACATAACTGAAGGTATAGCCTGGTAAAAAGACAACAACAACAGAAAGACTATATGAAACTGAAGGATATTTTCAATGGACTAAGACTGTACAGTTGACAGCATAAAAACTAGAGAGAAAGTAGAAAGAGTGAGAAAAAGACAAAACAAAAAACTAAAACAAAAGCAAACCATTTAAATATCAACTGATGATTTAGTCAGTCTTGGCTGAAATAATTATAATAATAGCAATTTTTTTCTCGTTCTAACAGCCAATATTGTTAATTAAAACTTAACCCGACGTTTCGACTTCTTTGACCTCTGAAGAGGACGTTGGCAAGAAGTCGAAATGTCGGGTTAAGTTTTAATTAACAATATTGGCTGTTAGAATGAGAAAAATTTGCTATTAAATATCAACTTGTTATTATTTGGAGTGTTTATTGCATGGTGAGTGCTATCTCTTGCTGGTTATCCAGCTCTCTATCATCTCTCTCAACAATGAAGCATTAGCTTGATGGCATATTTAGCCCAATAGTGCTAAATCAAAGTACTTTTAAAAACATTTAAAGAAAACAATAAATACTGGAGCAAAGGAGAGCAGAAATGTTATCAACATTTTAAAATATCAATTATATAATAGGGAAATAATTAAGTCCCGCTACATTGCGAGGAGATTTGAGCTTAGTTCCAAGTTTTGAAACAGATGACGGTAGTCTTAATTAAATAGTAAGAATCATGAGACATTGACAATAATGACTAAAATTAGTATTTTCCGTCTAAGTTTCAGATAATGTGATATCATTAACTACAGTTACTACAGTCGTCACGAAGGAGGCAAGAAGACTATGTCATGCAATATCTAACCAAATGAAGATTTTAATCAACCATAAATTGACGCATATGTGATACTTACCTGGTAATCTCTGCCATCTGTTTGCACACTGTCCAATCTTGAGGTTTCACTTGCTATAAACATTTCCTATAGCCACAACAGCCTTGAAGATTTGGTATTTTACCAAGTTGACTAAAGTTTGAGGCAGTATAATGAAAGTTGAATATGACCTATGTAGACTATTTGTTTTGGCAAAGTTTACAGGAGTCTACCGAAAGGATTGCATAAATGAAAGATCCACAGAGGAGCTGCTTGAACGCAACAGTGAGACCAAAAAGTTAGTTGTGGTCATAGAATTTGTACTGGGAAAACAGGCACCCTAATTACAACACTCAATACTGTAACACACTCTCTGACATAGTTTTCAGTAGTAATTTTGTTGAGATTTTATAAAGATATGCCAATCATTCTTTAATTGAAGTAATAACTTGTAATATAAGTTAATTTAATTTATTGAGCGTCATTATCTCACCCAACAAAAAACAAATTTTTTTATTTCAAAATATGCTTGCAGCCAAGGATTTTTCTGGTCCATGTATAATAATTATATATAGGATATCATAAGTCAGCTGCATTTTAGGAGTCTGCCGCTGAAATGTTGCCGATTCATGATTTACTAATCTATTTGTTGTAGAATGTAACAACAGCTGAATCTAAGAAACAATAAAATTAATTCCTGCCTTTCAAGCCTTAGTGAAGCAAAAAGCATCCAATTCACTCAAATTTCTAAATGCCACAGAGCATAAATCTACTTGACCAATCAGATTGCTCGCAAAGTGATAGCTAGCTAGATTTTAAGATTGTATATACACAAACCAATAATGGGACTTTAGTAAAAATGTAACTAAGCCTATACTGTATCTTTCTAAGCCACCACGTAATGTGTGAAAACCTATTAACTAAGGTGCCCCACATTTTCTCGCTGTTTATTGAGGAGCATTATTTGTTAATGATGTATACAACATCCTGTGTTAATGCTCATAATTTTGTATATCTAGCGTTGTTGCTGCTGTGTGGCTTCACTAATTAGAGATTGCATACTGGGAACTGAGTTTTGACCACTAATTATATGTATAGGCAAAGGATTATAAGAAATGCTTTAGCTTGTAAAATGATAAATCAAAAGCTTACTTCATCAGCAAGCCTTGCTAATGGTGGTAAAAGCACATACAGTGTATATTGGTTCAGAAAGGCTTGCTAGAGGGTTAAAAAGCTAGGAAAATTTGTTAAACATGAGCTCAGACACCGCAGGTAAAACTGCATGCCGGTTCCTTGCTTCCATCAAAATATTAAAAAAAGTGAAAATGGCAATTGGACAGCTTAGAACTAAGCTTGGAGGTTTCATTCAGTGGCACTCGTCCAAGCACAGTGTAGTCCTCATCTTGACAGTGAAAGACAAACACATACAGCCCAAGTAATTTTATTAATAAAGAGGGACAAAAATTTAAAACAAAGTGGGTTTTCAGTACAAAATAGGGGTTTATCATTCGAGCTCTACATAAAAATAGTACTGATAGACTATTGTATTGACCATTCTAATTAAACCTGCTTGAATCGCAAAACATGAGAGAATGGTAGCTAGCTATCAGTTAACTATAGTTACAGTTTTAGCTTAAAAAAAAAAGTCATTAGGAGTTGACAATTCATAACACAAGCTGGTGAAGCATTTGCAAGACCACTAAGATGTGGCATTTTCAAGAGAAACCCTTTACCTAACCATGGGTGAGAGTGCGAGATTAGTTTGGCTGAGCCTACCATCAAAGGTTGTGTGTGACCTTATACTTGGGCCAGTAACACTGTTGTACATTACCAATGAAACTGTACTTACATTACTTGGTAATAGTCTGGCTTAAAACAATACTTTGCAGCTAAAACTATAGATTGAAAGCTGATCACCAGGAAAAAGTGGGACATAGATACATAAAATTGTGACAGCAGGATTGATTATCAAGTTCAGGACTGTCCCGCCTAAATCGGAATGATAGGAGTGTACATAACTATAGACAGGTGAGGGATGGGAGTAGGGGGGGGGGGGGGGCTTATTAATTGGGTGGGTAGGCATCTAAAGACCACAATAAAGCCCACCTGTCCAGAGTACCCGTCTACGCCCATGGTATATGCAAACTTGCAGTCACTCATAATTAACACAACATAACTGATGTAGATAATTCTTAGTCTCACAGGCCAAACCCTGTACCGACTCGGCCCATTCAGTTGGTAAACAGTCTGGCCCTATGAGATTGGATGTTTCCGGGGAATGTCTATGAATTATAGAACCTGGAAAAGTTGATAACAGGTAAGGTAACATAATGGCTAAACAAAATATGAAAGCAGTGAGCGAGGAGTAGAAGAACATGGTTTCATCCTGGACGTTACTTTAAGCTGTAGGAATGGCACTGTCACCTTAATGTGTATAAAACTGTTTGAAATCATATGTTTTTAACATAAAACTTGAAAAGAGTCCTAAGCTTGTTGTTAACTAGCTCTTTGGCTGGCTACATCCTCCTGATAAATGAATTGCATTTACTTGTAAACAGGCTGGATAATGAGTAAACAAGAGAATTGAAAGTAAAAATTGGATACAGTGCATATTGAATTATCCACTGTGAGTATACTTCAACACTTCAGGTTGTATAATAAATGTTGCTGTCCAATAATAAAAATGAAAGTGTCACAAAGTAAATTTTCATTGTCTCAAATATATATACTCACCTAACTGTTCCTTCTCAACCGAGTCACGATGTTCAAAAACAAAGGAGCTTTTGTTGTACTTCTTTGGAGCTTCTGTTGTTTCTCGATTTTTCATTCCCTTTATGTCGTTCGCTTCAACTGGAGTGACGCTAAATTTCACATAGGGGCCGTGACAGTCACTTATTTGGATATTGTTCCGCCATGTTTCTTCTTGTATCCCATATTTGGTTGGTTGGCTGATACGAGATTTGGGCGGTACAAAGTCATCAAGTGGAGCATCGTTACGCTTCTGGTGTTAACTACTGCATTTTGCATCACCTCTATTTTTCAAACGTCATTCACTGCGAACCTCGTCAACAAACTCCTCCTACTGTTGCACATGTTAATGGTCACAGTCCTAGGTGGAATTGTTGCCAATATTGTTCAGTTTGGCACAGATCAGCTCTATGATGCTTCTTCCCTCGATATTGTGTCCTTCCTACGTTGGTGGTCATGGTCGTGGACCTCGAGTGGAGTAGTTGCTGCCCTGTGTCAGTCGTGATTTTGCAAGCAGCCTGCACTGGCTAATTTATTCTTGCCCGCAATGACAACTCTAGCTATTTGTATTGATCTTCTGTTCAGTTCATGGCTCATAAAGGAACAGCCTCCAATCAGCAGTCCTTTGCTTAACATCTGCAGAGTGCTTCTTTATGCCGTGCGACACAAGTATCCTTCTAAGCCTTATGACTGGGACGAAAGGCACTCTACCAGGCTAGATGTTGGCAAGAGTAAATATGGCGGACCTTTCACATCGGAAGAGGTAGACGATGTGAAAACTTTCTTTCGCATCTCCATTATCCTGCTTGTAGCAAGTTTCTTTTTCGGATTATTTATCCCTTCCACTTTAGTCTACCACAATGTCATGTCTGCACTGGGTAGCAAAGCACCAGAGTAATCTTCTTGTGACCATAGCCTCAGCTGCTTCAGCAGGATTGCCGTAGTTTACAGTGGTGATTGTGTCATTATGCTAGCCATTCCAGTCTTTGAGTTTGTCCTTTGCCCCCTATTTCGCCTGCATCATTTCAGCATCTCTACTCTTAGGAAAGGCTTCATTGGAATGCTCCTGGCCATTATGAGTGTGGCTACGGTTACATCCATAGTGTTTGTAGCACAATGGAAGAACCAAATCACCCAAAATGGAACATGCTCAGTAGAAACTGATGTCAAACCTACAATAAACTATCGGTGGATGTCGATCCCGTATTTTCTAGAGAACACAATGCAGCTGATTATGCTTACATCTGGTGCCGAATTTATTACGGCTCAGTCACCTTATGCTTTGAAAGGCTTCATATTTGGGATGACCTACGGTTTGATTGGATTATTTTCTATATTTGGATTTTTTTGTTCGATTGGACTGAAGTCAGTCACTGAGAAATGGCTTTCTTTTACCTATGGATGCACATTCTGGTACTTGATCTTAGTGTTATCAGTGTTTCTTGTCTTAATAATTATCACTGCAGTATCTTTTAAATGTTACAAGAGAAGGCAACGAGAAGATGTGCACGAACAGATGTCTGCTGTAGACTACTACTCATAAGGATACAAAGGGAAGGGATTCTCGCTAACCTTCATAATGTGCTTCAGTTTCAAGTTGTCATTACTGACTCAGAAGTTATCATATGTTGTATTTGCTGTGGTGGATTGCCAGTAGTGGAATCCACTCACTAGAACTTCAGCTAGTTTGTTTCGGAAATACTTCATGTTTATTAGTTGTTTGGTCATTATCCCACAGTCACCTCTGCAGTTCTCAAATATTTATGTCTCAGTAATTCATGTCATCTATTGATACTATATTTTATATTCCTTTTAGTAAAGAACAGTTTTGTATATAGCTATGTGGTTGTTCTGTTCTTTCTGTTCAGTCTGTTTTTGGTTACCACTCATGAGCTAAAATTAACTGTTGAACCAAAAAACCTTGGGTGACTACTACATCGGTTACAGGCGGGCCCTCAACCACGACAACCTCCACAAACCTAGGTTCGAGTGACAACTGGTGGCAGCGAACATTTTCCACTAAATTTGCACCGCAATTGATTTAGTAAACTATGAACAGAAAATAATAGGATGGTCAAGAACTAGAAATAAAAAAAAATTTTTTTTTAAAATAAGAAAGCTATGACTGATTGAGTCACAAGCTGACTGTACTAAATTTGAGAATGTGGATAAGGTTTTAAATTAATAATTAGAGTATATACAAAAAGATAGAGGACACACATGCATGAATAGAGTGAGTATAATCAGGATGCTGTGATAATTTACTTTATACACAAGTTCTGTGGCATTGTGTATATGTAATTGTGCAAAATATATCTTTATTTGTGATTATAATATCCATTACTTTAGCCGTAGTTGAATTCATTGGTGTTAATATAATTATTTCCAGTTAATACACTTTCAATTATTTTGAAAGCTAAAGTTAATGTAAGTTCACAAGATATATTGTATCCTGATAGCAGGACCATATCTAGAGAAAAAAAAATCCTGGGGGGGGGGGGGGGGGGGGGTGTAGGGGGAATGTTTAATGTCAGTTGCGTATAGCATGGGCAGGCTATTGTATATTATATATATATTTATTTATTCCACTCTAGATATTTTCACAATGGTATCTTTAGGTACATGACCCTGAAATAACTCACGATATTTCAACGCTGTTATTTCACGCTGTACCCTAGTAGTTATAACAACTCGTCCATTTTCTTGGTTTTTACAGCTACCTTCCTCTGCTAGGTACTCAGCCTGGTTAGAGCAGTAGAATAAACCACACATTACACTCTTCAGAGTGATATGGCAAGATATTTCACTCTCAGGCTTTATTTTCACTCTGGCTCTTGAAAATAAATTAGCCTGCTCTTGAAATATTTTGCCATATCACACTCTGACTCATGTAATAAGTACTATGTATATATATATATATTTATTATTTATTATCATAGAGCACTCTCTATTTAGGGCTGACCACTCCTCTCCCATAGCGGTAATACAAAATTCACTCCACATTATATCTGGTTTCAGTCAACAATAATTCAAAACCAGTAATTAGATGTCTTTTGGAGCCTTTAATGATGCTATAATATAGCATCATTAGGGACTTCAATTTCTAATCCACAGAGTGCAAAAACCAAAGTTATAAAAATATAAAAAAATCGAGTTTCTCCACATCATCAACTGCTTCTTAGCCTAGAGGAAAACTGTAAATATTTCTGGGGCTACTATAATAGTAAAAACTAGTGGTGTGCTTGAGCACAAATGGCGAGCGAGCCTTAAACTACACTATTGTTAAATGATTGATCTTAACAACTAACACTCAAGCTACTAAAATATAGTCGTTTTTAAATTACGTATAAGCGGTAAAGGGGATTCAATGCCATAGTAACCACTCCCCACTACTGTTTGAATTGAAAAAAAAAAAGCAACAAAATCAAGTCATGTTATTTAAAGTTTTCTTTGTGATATTCTTAATTCAGCGAAGTGAGCGGAGCTGACTTATTAATGAGTCCGTGATATATAATACTTATAGCACGAGTCAGAGTACAATATGGGAAAATATTTTACGAGCACGCAAAATATTTTCACGAGCCAAAGGCGAGTGAAAATGTGGCGTGAGAGTAAAATATCATTCCCATATTGTACGACGAGTGTGATAAGTGATTTATTGCTTCTTTGAAATTTTTCTCAACCAGTTACAATACAATTTTCATTGATTTTACTCGCTACGCGCGCGCTACAAGGAGCGTACAATATAAACCGTACAATATGGGAGAATACAGAACGCTCGCGTGATGCGGAAATATTCAAGTAAAAATATCAAAGCTGCAATAAATATATATATATAATATATATATATTTTTTGTTTTTTTTGTTACGTCTAGGAATTGTTTTTGTTCTTGCGTGGGCGTATGTGTGCATATTTTCTCCTACGCGCTTGCGTGGGCCGGGTAACCTTCTTAGCAACATTTTGTTTTGTTTACCCGCCGTACGAAGTAGCGATGCCCAGTGAAACAAATTCTGCGAAAGAGAGACAAAACGTTAGAAACGCTCGGTCAAGAGCTTTGAGGGCGTTAGAAAAATTAGTAAGGAGAGAGATAAGAAATGAAAAAGACAGGGCAAGGAGGAGGAGAGCTAAAACGAAACAGAAACAGGTAGCAAAGTAAAGAATCTTTCTTTTTGAAAAGCCATTAAAAGTTCCTAGCCACACCAAATGCATGGAATAGCTGCAATTACAGGGAACATGCATCGCTCGCTTCGCTATTTTGTGCTATTAGAGCGCATCACTAGTAGTAGTTGTAATGCACAATACTTTCACACAACTGAACATACCTACGCAAGACTTACCTTCGTGGTTAGTCTAGTGGACAATGAATTTTCAAGTAAATACTGTTGTGTAGGGCTTATAACTGTGACAAATAGCGTATAACTTACCACCGCCACTAACTCGAATAGAAATGGAACTCCACCTGCAAAAACATTCAAAGCAGTAAACAATTCAATTTCTAGGATGATACGGGTAATGATCATTAAACCGGAGGATACTGTTTAGTGAGGTTTGGGACGGGGTCGAGCGCTGAGCTAACTCGAAAATACGAGAGGGTCAAAGTACAAAATGACATACGTACGTCCAAACATATATATAAACTAGTGGTGTGTTTGAGCACAAATGGCAAGCGAGCCTGATAGTTGGGTAACATAAAACTACAGTATTGTTACTATGTTTTAGCTTAGTTCATGCAAATACTGTAATAGCAGTTATGACCTTTTATTTCAGCAAACAAATACAAAATCACTCTCTTACCTGATAATGGTAACTTCTGACTATCTGAATTCCCTCGTATTCTTGACAACAAGCTCTCAGCTACAAAAACAAAAGACAATCAATTTTAGCACACAAATACAAAATTACTTTCTTACCTCATTTTCTTGAGCAGTGGTAATTTCCGTAGTATCAAATTTAAGCCATTCTGACTATTTGAATTTACCAGTCACAGTTGACAACAAGTTCTTAGCTACAAAAAAGAAAGGCCAGAGTTATTTTTGCATATTTAGGTAACAAATATGGAATTAGGTACTTACCTCAGCTTCCCTCTCGAGTAGTAGTAGCTTCCTTAGCATTAATATTACGGCATTCTGACTACCAATGGCTCTTGACAACCAACGAAGGGAACTCCGTATCCCCCCTAAAACAGGGAAGTTTTGAAATTACGTCTGGAAAAGGGTCTCCAATGCCATAGTAACCGGTCGCAGCAACTTTTTTTAAAGTAAGGCTTATTAAATAAGCTAATGAATGTAATAATAAAGTAATATTACCATTCTGACTACCAATGGCTCTTGACTACCAACAATCGGCACTTCGTATCCCCCTAAAAAGGCGAAGTTCATAGGTGCCAACTTTCCAGAATCTATTTCAGGGACAAAAACCACACCCTGGCCACACCCAAATAACACACCCACAATGACATAATTTTTAATGACATCATCTATGCAAAAGTTTAAAATTACAATAGCTGTTCTTCTTCTTCACCATTAAAATAAAAGCAATTTTGCTGTAGCAGAGCTAGCTTTAGCCTTTTACTTGTGGCATGTTTATAGTTAGTGTGATTACTAGTAGCTTTGATTAGGTCTAGACAGCCAGTTGGCTAGCACAGCTATAAGTAAATAACCAAGGGCATACTACTTCACTATAGTATGTCCAAGTTGAGCAGATAATGTACAGCAGATGGAAAACGCAAACTGGTGAGGCTTTCTTCTGAAGAGACAGGATTAAAATCAGTCGATTCTACCTACTGTGTCCCAAGAAATATTCCGATATTCACAGGATTCAGCAGTACAGCACTGTTAACTTGTAGCTAAAGCTACTAGACTTTCTTGTTAAATAAAATTAATCAATTGTTTCATTTACTTATGTATATAAAAATTGATGAAATGATAAAATTGTGATCCGAGTTGAAGGTGGAGTGCGGCCCGAGTTGGTCCTAATCCTTACAATAAAGGGCATCTACAGTAGTGAAGAAAAGGAATTGGCATAAACACGGCTTTGACAAGCACACAATTTAACAGCAAACAGCTTAAGTGTGGCTGTATTACAAGTTGCTAGCTAAATGATAGCTATAATAACTATGATATTTGCTATACGGCAGTTGATATTGAACAGAGACAAATAATCTTACCTACATCCAATCAGGTGGTCCTGTACCCTCTGTGACAACAGGGCACTCTGTCTATCCTGTTTCCACACTCGCAACCTAAGCTAATCGCGACACAAAGCTAGAAACGCAGCAATCTGAGAAGAAGCCATTGTTTACAAAATTCTTAATGGAGACTGCCGCGTGATCAATTGAGCCATACCGCGACTAAAAGCGGACGCGTTTTGAGCGGGAAACCTGTGGTTTTTCTATTCCCATAGACTTTTGTATTGAGTTTTGGAATAGCACTATCTCTCCGGTTTTGGAATATACTGAGGTAATATTTTTAACCGCTTCGGCGCGAGCTTTCCAATGGTGCTAACCCCGGATGCGTATCTGCTTCCGTTCTAAAGTTATTCAAGTTTTTCTTGCGGCCAACTCAACCTGCAGGCTTCCGGGACATACCATTGCACTTTCCGGGACTCCGTGACAGAGTGATAAATCCGGGACTGTCCCGGATGATCCGGGACAGTTGGCACCTATGGAAGTTTTGAAATTAAGTCTGGAAGAGGGTCTTCAATGCCATAGTAACCGGTCGAAGCAACTTTTTGTATCTTGAAAAACAAGCGTTTTTGCAGGAATTTTTCTCACATTTAGGAGCACAAGTTTAAAGTAAGGCTAGCTTAATGCTGTAGTTTCAGAATAAACTGGGGTCAAGCATAAATAGCCGTGTTTTTAGGAGAAAAAAGGGAACCCGCGCGCACGTTTAAGGGGCATACGTACCATCCATACATACATATATGTAACATATACCCGATTTTGCATTATCCACCCCTAATACTGTCTCGCTCGCTCCGCTTGCTTGCCAACAAACAAACATCCCCGATTTTCAATTGTGTTACTCCTGAGAGTGTCTCGCTCGCTTCGCTCGCTTGCCAATTTATTTAAGGATAATTGGCAAGCGAACGAAGACACTCTCTAGGATAACAAATTGAAATCGGGATGAGAGCGAGCGAGACAGTATTAGGGGTGGACAATGCAAAATCGGGTATATAACTAGTGATGTGTTTGAGCACAAATGGCGAGCGAGCCTAAAGACTATACTATTTTTATTTTGACTTTTAACAGTGAAGCTACTGAAAATAAGGTCGAGTTTTTAAATTACGCATACACGGTAAAGGGATTTCAGTGCCATAGAAACAATTCACTGCAACTGTTTGAATTGAAGGAAAAAAACAACAACAAAACAATACACGTTATTTAAACGTTTTCTTTGTGATATTCTTTAGCTAAGTAGTGGCTGTAAAGCACAATGCTTTGACTTAACTGGACATACACCTACACGAGACTTACCTTCCCGGTTAGTCTAGTAGACAATGCGTTTACAAGTAAACACTGTTGCGTACGACTTATAACCATGACAAAAAGCGCATTGACTTACCACGGCCACTAACTTGAATTGAAATGGAATTCCCGTAAGTTTTCACGTTTTAACTGCACCCGCAAAATAATTCAAAACAGTAAACAATTCAATTTCTAGGGTGATACAGGTACTGATCGATAAACCGGAGGATTCTGTTTAGTGAAGTTTGGGACGGGGTCAACAACAGAACTAACACAAAAATGCGAGGGTCAAACTACAAAAATGCCTTACGTACATCCAAACATATATATAAACTAGTGGTGTGCTTGAGCACAAATGGCGAGCAAGCCTGCCTAGTTAAAACTACAGTATTGTTACTACAGAATTTTTTTTTAGCTTAATTCATGCAGAACTGTATAATAGCAGTAGCAAACACAAATACCAAATTACACTTTACCTGAGTAATGGTAACTTCTGTAGTATCAGACTTGAGCAATTCTGACTACCTCAATTACCAGTAATTCTTGAACAAGCTCTCAGCTACAAAATAAATAGGCCAGTGTTATTTTTGTAATACAACAAATATGGAATTACTACTTGCCTCAATTTCCTGAGTATTGTTAACTTCTGTAGTTACAAATTTAAGCTATTTTGACTATCTCAATTACCAGTAATTCTTGACATCAAGCTCTCAGCTACAAAACAAAAGACAATTAATTTTAGCAAACAAATACAAAATTACTTCTTACCTCATTTTCTTGAGTAACATCTGTAGTATCGAATTGAAGCTATTCTGACTATCTAAATTACCAGTCTCTCTTGACAACATGCTCTCAGCTACAAACAGAATGGCCAGAGTTATTTGTAGTTTTAACTTACAAATATGGAATTAAGTACTTACCTCAGTTTCCCTCTATGTTATAAGGCATTCTGACAGTGGTACCTTCTGACTACCTCAGTTACCAGTAACTGGTTGAACAAGCTCGCAGCTCTAACAAAAAAATAAAAGCCAGAGTTATTTTTGTAATTTTAGCTAACAAGTATGGAACTACGTACTTACCCAAGCTTCCAAGTAGCCATTCTGGCTACCAGTGGCACTTGACAACCAACATTGCGGCAATTTTAGCAGCCCCCCAAAACGACGAAGTTTTGAAATCAAGTCTGGTATAAAGGGTTTTCAATGGCATAGTAACCAGTCGCAGTAACTTTTTGGGACTTGAAAAACAAGCGTTTCGCAGGAATTATCCCACAATTTGGAGCCCAAGTTTCAAGTAAGACTTTATCAGAAGAAAGTGGAGTCAATCCTAAAAGGCCGTGTTTTTAGGAGAAAAAACGGTACTCGCAAGCGCGTACAATCCATACATATATGTATATACATCGAACATATACCCGATTTTGCATTGTCCACCCCTAATACTGTCTTGCTCGCTTCGCTCGCTCGCCAACAAAATATCCCCGATTAACAGCCAATACGTATGTATGTATGGATGGGGTATGTATCATAGGTGCCAACTTTTTCAAACTAGCTTCAAGGACATAAGCCACACCCATGGCCACACCTACAAACCACACCCACATTATGTAATTAATTATGATGTCATTGCAAAAAAATTAGTTAACTAGCTATCATCTGGCTGTTGAGTCATTGCAAAAAATAAGTTAACTAGCTATCATCTGGCTGTTGATTGTGTTCCTATGGTCCTGAACCTTTAACGGCTAAGTATGTTGCTTTTTTACACTGAACAAGCAGCTCTTCAGTAAAAATAGAGTTATAACAGTTACATCCAGTTGTTAGCCACAAGCCAGCTGAGCTAGCACAGCTGACTGCAGTGCTAACTCAGCTGGCTTGTCAGTTGTGATTAACTGGATGCAGCATTTGTTAGCAGAGTTGCATAAAACCAGGACCAGCATCATCATCGAGGACAAACAATAGGAAAGTGATGGGTCATCAAGGACTCAAAGACAAAGCTCTTAAATCGAGGACTGTCCTCGACATTCGAGGACAGTTGGCACCTATGATGTATGCCCTTTAAACATGCGCGCAGGTCCCGTTTTTCTCCTAAAAACACGGCTTTTTAGGCTTGACCCCACTTTCTTCTGATACTACAGCTTCTTACTTGAAACTTGGGCTCCAAATTGTGAGATAATTCCTTCGAAACGATTGTTTTTCAAGTCCCAAAAAGTTACTGCGAATGGTTACTATGGCATTGAAACCCTTTACCAAACGTAATTTGAAAAACCTCGTCGTTTTTCGGGTCTGCTAAATGCCACTCGTTGGTTGTCAAGTTCCACTGTTAGCCAGAGTGGCTAAATATAACCAAGGAAGCCACCATTACTTGGGAGAAGCTGAAGTAAGTACATAGTTCCATATTTGTTAGCTAAAATTACATAAATAACTCTGGCTATGTTTTTTTTTTTTTTGGTAGAGCTGCGAGCTTGTTCTGTATTAATGGTCAACTACTATTTTACGTTTTTGTATGAACTAAGCTAAAGTATATTATGTAACAATACATGGGTGTAGAAAGCAATTTTAAAGTAGCCAATAAAGCGGTCACATTTGCCACGCCTACAATATTGGGTGGGGTTTAAATTGTTTAAACGTACTTAATAAAAAAAAAGACATATTAGTAAATAAATGATGTAAAATTGATGAAAGCATGATAAATACTAATCAATCATACCCATTAGCTAATTATACCTTGTCAAGGAATAATTTTGACAGAATCTTACAGAGCATGTCTCCAAAACAAGGGAGGCAGAACCAGTTGACATCAGTGGTAAATAGCTGTTTTTTTTTAACCGAACTAGGCAGGCTCGCTTGCCATTTTGTGCTTAAGCACACTATTAGTTGGTGAGCGAGCGGAGCGAGCTAGACAGTATTAGGGGTGGCTAATGCAAAATTGGGTATATGTTATTGGCGAGCGAGCGTAGCGAGCGAGACAGTATTAGGGGTGGATAATGCAAAATCGGATATATGTTATTGGCGAGCGAGCGTAGCGAGCGAGACAGTATTAGGGGTGGACAATGCAAAATCGGGTATATGTTATATATATATATATATGTATGTATGGATGGTACGTATGCTCTTTAAATGCGCGCGCTTCTAATTACGTAAGTTAGGTAAAGCGTTCACAGTTCCAGTTTTTTTCAATTAACGAGCGCGGAGTATCCTGCTGCAGACGCAACATTGTTTCAACCAAAAAGTTTACAGCTACTCTCTTCTTGAAACTATTGTGAAGTCTTTGTTAAGCTGCGCTTCTTTGCCACTGCTTTCGAAGTTTATTCAGGTAATTGTTAGTTTAGTCTGGGATCAGAGACTTTAGATTCTCTGAAACTGAGAATGGAAAGGGTTACACTGTGCACTACAGTTAGATGTAATTTCTGTCCTATTTTTCTGTAAAAAGAGTCTGCTCGCTCGCCATGCATTTGCGCTATTCGAGCGCACCACTAGTATATATATATATATGTATGTATGTATGGATGGTACGTATGCTCTTTAAATGCGCGCGCTTCTAATTACGTAAGTTAGGTAAAGCGTTCACAGTTCCAGTTTTTTTCAATTAACGAGCGCGGAGTATCCTGCTGCAGACGCAACATTGTTTCAACCAAAAAGTTTACAGCTACTCTCTTCTTGAAACAATCGTGAAGTCTTTGTCAAGCTGCGCCTCTTTGCCACTGCTTTCGAAGTTTATTCAGGTAATTGTTAGTTTAGTCTGGGATCAGAGACTTTAGATTCTCTGATGCTAACTGAGAATGGAAAGGGTTACACTGTGCACTACAGTTAGATGTAATTTCTGTCCTATTTTTCTGTAAAAAGAGTCTGCTCGCTCGCCATGCATTTGCGCTATTCGAGCGCACCACTAGTTTATTTATATATATGGACGTACGTATGTCATTTTGTACTTTGACCTTCCGTATTTTTGTGTTCGCTCCGCGTTCGACCCCGTCCCAAACTTCACTAAACAGAATCCTCCGGTTTAGCGACCATTACCCGTATCACCTTATAAATTGAATTGTTTACGGCTTGAATTGTTTTGCGGGTGCAGTTAAAACTCAAAATCTTTGGTAAAGTTAATGTGCTATTTGTCACAGTTATAAGCCCTACCCAACAGTATTTACTTAAAAATGCATTGTCCACTAGACGAACCACGAAGGTAAGTCTTGCGTATGTATGTTCAGTTGTGTGAAAGTATTGTGCGTTACAACTACTATTAAGAATATCACAGAAAATTTTAAATAACGTGATTTAATTTTGTTGCTTCTTTTTCAATTCAAACTGTTGCGGGAGCGGTTACTATGGTATTGAAATCCCTTTACCTCATACGTAATTTAAAAACTCGACTTTATTTTAATAGCTTGAGTGTTAGTTGTTAAAATCAAATTTAACAATAGTGTAGTTTAAGACTCGCTCGCCATTTGTGCTCAAGCACACCACTAGTATGTATATATGTATGTATGTATGGATGGTACGTATGCCCTTTAAACGTGCGCACGGGGAACTTTTTTTATCCTAAAAACACGGCTTTTTAGGCTTGACCCCAGTTTATTCTGAAACTACAGCATTAAGTAAGCCTTACTGCTCCGAAGTGTGAGAAAATTCCTGCGAAAACGCTTCTTTTCAAGAAACAAAAAGTTGATTCGACCGGTTACTATGGCATTGAAGACCCTTTTCCAGACTTAATTTCAAAAATTCGCCGTTTTCGGGGGGATAAGATTGTTGGTTGTCAAGAGCCATTGGTAGTCAGAATGCCGTAGTATTAATGCTAAGGAAGCTACTACTACTCGAGGGAAGCTGAGGTAAGTACGTAATTCCACATTTGTTAGCTAAATATGCAAAATAACTCTGGCCTTTCTTTTTTGTAGCTAAGAGCTTGTTGTCAACAGTGACTGGTAAATTCAAACAGTCAGAATGGCTCAAATTTGGTACTACAAAAGTTACCACTGCTCAAGAAAATTAGGTAAGAAAGTAATTTTGTATTTGTGTGCTAAAATTGATTGTCTTTTGTTTTTGTAGCTGAGAGCTTGTTGTCAAGAATTCGAGGTAATTCAAAGTAACTTAAATTACAGAAGTTATCAATAGGAAATTGAGGCTAGTAGTAATTCCATATTTGTTGGCTAATAATAACACTGGTTTATTTTTTAGTTACTGGTAATTGCGATTATCAGAATGGTTGATGTTTGATACTGCAAAAGTTACCATTAATCAGGTAAGAGAGTGATTTTGTATTTGTTTGCTGAAATAAAATGTCACAACTGCTATTATAGTGTTTGCATGAAGTAAGCTAAAACATAGTAACATTTTATGTTACCTAACTATCAGGCTCGCTCGCCATTTGTGCTCAAGCACACCACTAGTATGTATATATATGTATGTATATAATTTGGAAAACAACTTCTCCATTTTGGGGGGCTGATAAATGCTGCTCGTTGGTTGTCAAATGCCACTGGTAGCCAGAGTGGCTAAATATTAGAACCAAAGAAGCCACCATTATGGGAGAGGCTGAGGTAAGTACGTAATTCCATATATGTTAGCTTAAGTTACTAAATTAACTCTGGCTATGTTTTTTTTTGGTAGAGTTGCCAGTTTGTTCACCAGTTACTGGTAATTGAGGTAGTCAGAATGGCATAAATTGGATACTACCAGAAGTTATCACTATACCTGAAATTGAGTAAGAGAGTAGTAATTCTGTATAATTATATTAATGGTCAAATACTATTTACTTTTTTGCATGAACTAAGCTAAAGTATATTATATAACAACACATGGGTGTAGAAAGCAATTTTAAATTGGCCAATCAAGCGGTCACATTTGCCATGCCTACAGTATTGGGTGGGTTTTAAATTGTTTAAATATTACTTAATAGTAAAATGATGTAAAATTGATGAAAGCATGATAAATACTAAACAATCATACCCATTAGCTAATTATATCTTTTCAAGGAATAATTTTTAAGCTTGACAGAATCTTACAGAGCATTCTCCAAAACAAGGGAGGCAGAACCAGGTGACAGTGGTAAATCGTTTTATGTAACCTAACTAGGCAGGCTCGCTCAATATTTGCTTTTGTTGTGTGAAAGTATTGTGTGACAGTATTGTGAGTTACAACTACTACTTTGCTAATGAATATCACAAAGAAAACGTTTAAATAGTGAGACTTGTTTTTTTGTTGTTTTATTTATTTATTTTTCAATTAAAACAGTTATGGGGAGTGGTTTCTATGGCAATGAATCCCCTTTACTGTATATACAAAATTTAAAAACTCGACTTTTTTTTAGTAGCTTGAGTGTTAGAAGTTAAAACCAATTGTTTGACAATAGTGTAGTTTTAGGCTCGCTCGCCATCTGTGCTCAAGCACACCACTAGTTTGTATACATATAATATTTGGACATATGTATGTCATTTTGTACTTTGACCCTCTCGTACTTTTGCGTTAGCTCGGTGTTCGACCCCGTCCCAAACTTCACTAAACAGAATCCTCTCGTCGATCATTACCCATATCACCCCAGAAATTGAATTGTTTACCGCTTTGAATTCTCTTGCAGGTGCAGTTAAAACTCAAAAACTTATGGGAGCTCATTTCTATTCGAGTTAGTAGCAGGTGGTAAGTTATATGCTATCTGTCACAGTTATAAGCCTACACAACAGTATTTACTTGAATATTCATTGTCCATCAGAGTAATCACTAAGGTAAGTCTTGCGTAGGTATGTCCAGTTGTGCGAAAGTATTGTGCTTACAACTATGTACTACTAAGAATATTACAAAGAAAAAGTTTAAATAACGTGATTTGATTTTGTTTCTTTTTTTTTTCAATTCAAACGGTTGCGGGGAGTGGTTACTATGGTGTTGAATGTGGAATGTGTTTACTGTATTTACGTAATTTAAAAATACGACATTATTTTAGCAGCTTGAATGATAGAAGTTGAAATCAATCACTTAACAATAGTGTAGTTTTAGGCTCGCTCACCATTTGTGCTCAAGCATATCACTAGTATTGTGAGAATGCACTTGGGATTTAGCGTCATTATGATAACATCACAATCCACCCAGCTCCATTTATAGCTAAAGTTACTGATTGCATCAAAGTGTTCATTTTCACTTTGTGTCTTTGAAGTTAAAAGCTTTTATAATCTCCTGAGCACAGCGCTATTTTGGAACCAGTAAGAATGTTCAAAAGCAAAGGTGCCGTTATAGCACTTGTTTGGAGCTTCTGTGGATGTTCGCTTTTCCAGTCTCTCTACACGACACATTTCAATTGGAGCCATGTTGACTGGCAAGTTAGCAATACAGTGACCATCACTCGCCTGGAAATAGTCACACCATGCTTCTTCCTGTATCCTATATTTGGATGGTTGGCAGATACAAAGTTTGGTCGGTACCTTGTCATCAAGTGGAGTTTTGTAGTGCTCTTGGTTCTCTCTTGTCTCTTCTGCCTCCTTTCTGTGTTTCAGCTCTTCTTCTCGTCAAATATCATTAATAAACTCTTACTTCTATGGCATGTGCTGATGGCAATTGCCTCAGGTGGTGTTATAGCAAATATTATCCAATTCAGTATGGATCAGCTCTACGATGCTTCCTCAAGTGAGATTGTGTCTTTCCTACGCTGGTGGTCGTGGGTTTGGTCGTTAAGTGGAATTACCACTGCCTTAGGTCGATCTTGTTTCTGTAATCACCCCACACTTGCCAACTTGTATTTGCCGTCCATCACTACTTTAGCAATCATTTTTGATATTTTGTTTAGTTCACAGCTCATCAAAGAATTGCCACCTATAATGAGCAGTCCTTTGGTCAACATTTACAAAGTACTGCGTTATGCTGCAAGACACAAGTATCCGAGGAGAAGCGCTCCTACTGACTGGGACGAGAGATACTCAGCGAGACTAGATGTTGGGAAGAGTAAATATGGAGGACCTTTTACTACCGAAGAAGTGGAAGATGTGAAGACATTTCTTCGCATAAGTGCCGTCTCTCTAGTAGTCTGTTTCTTCTTTGGATTGTTTGTTCCGACCATACTGGTTTATCACGCCATCATAGCTCATCTTGACAATCCTTCCGTTGAATTGTCTTGTGGCAACACTCACAATTGCTTCAAGAGAATTGCTATGATGTACAGTGGTGATATTATTGCTTTTGTCTTTATTCCGCTGCTTGAATTTATAGTATGCCCTTCATTTCGATTACGTCTCTCTGCTTCGATTCTCAAAAGGAGCTTCTTTGCAATGTTCCTTGCCATCGTTTCTTTGTTTTCTGTGACATCCATTGTATTAGTGGCCCAGCTGAAGGGTGATCACAGTGTACACAACGAAACATGCACAGTAGGGACCGATGTTGAACAATCAATAGATTATCGCTGGATGGCAATCCCGTATGCTCTAGAGACAACATTACAGTTGATTATGATAACGTCAGGTGCCGAATTCATAACGGCACAGTCTCCTTATGCTCTGAAGAGCTTCATATTTGGAATGACGTATGGCTTCTTTGGGCTCTTTTCAATATTCGGGATTTCATTTTCTATCAGCATTAGAGCAATCACTAAAAAATGGCTGTTCAATCCCTACGGCTGCACCTTTTGGTACTTAGTGTTAGAGCTGTCTGCATGTCTTGTTGTTATTATTATTACTGCAGTATCATTCAACTACTACAGAAGAAGACAACGAGAAGATATGCATGAGCAGATGTTCAGAATAGACTACTACTCATAAATTACATATTCATTTCAGCCATTCTGGGTAGTACTCATCCACCCACTCACTGATTGCTGTTGTTGTTTTGTTGCTGTTATTTTTATTAATTGTTATTATTGTTATGCTTATTTATTTATAATAATAATAATAACAATAATACTTATAATAATAATAATAATAATAATAATAGTAGTTAATAATCTATATAATAATACCCGTGAGCGACGACGACGTATGTATTCATGAATAATTCATGAGCTAATGAGCTAGAACACGCCGACGCACAATTGCCTCCTGTAACACTTGCTCACTTCGGAGGTGGTGGCAAAATATCCATATCTTGGTCTGATTCATAGCAGTGTTCATTACTGGGTTCCGTTAAGCTCTGTAAGAAATCATCTTCCCATGTTTCAGCCACAAACTCTGCACAAACTGGGAGATCAGCTTCTCCATCAATATATTCGGTTGCTGGACAACTTTCATCGCCGCTATCTTCCCAGCTCACCCAATTCCATTCTTACATCAATATCACCAAATGGATCAATTATACTCAGACAATCAGTACTTACAATACCCACTTCAGATGTCAGTATGTCTGCAGTTTTAAAGCACTTCACTATTGTACCTGCCTTCACTTCTTGCCATGCATGAGCAATCCAATAAATACTAGTCAGTCGACTGACAGACTTGGCTACCTCCGATCTCCGATGCTGAATTATACGTATCAATTTTAGCCAAACATAACGGAGGAACACGCTTTAGTAGTGCACTTTATTCAAAGTTTTTTTTATGATGCCCAAGTCTAGTGGCTGTATTTTAGTGGTCGTATTAGCTGGCAAAAAAACAATTTTAATGTTAGTATACTCCCCTTTAAGGTCTTCAAGGTGACCACCAGCATGGTTTAACAACAATAAGACTATTGACTTTCCATGCTCATTTTTTGATTATACAGTCAACACACTGTGCAAGATTTCACTTGTCATCCAGGCTTTCACCTGACAAAAATATCTTGCTGGTAGACTATTTTTAAGGAAACCATGAAACACCTAGGGTTCCCAGATTTCCAAATACTACTGGGCTTCTTTACTCCCAGCTGCATTAGCCAGGAAAGCTATTGTAACTCTGTTTAGACTTTTTCCCACCACAGCATTTCTTCCCCTTTTCACCAAAACCCTTCTCAGGCAAAGCTTTCCAAAACCAACCAGTTTCATCAAGGTTATAAACATCTTCTTTTCTAAACTCTTTCAAAATTTCAGGTAATCTCTCTTCCCAGGACTGAACTGTGACTCCCGAAACATCACCAGGTTCACCCTGAATTGTAACTTGGCGAATATTGTACCTCTTTTTCTATTTTTCAAGCCACTCAAATCCTGGCTATTCCAGCTGCACAGCAATCTCCTTAGCCTTCTGAGTTAACTGTGGGCCATTGGGGTAGATGTTTCAGAGCAGTCAAGTAGATACCATTTATATAGAGCATTATTATCCGAGTATTCTGAAGTGCGAGGTTTTCATCTTGCTAACGTACTGGAGCATTAGACTCATATGATTTGATAACAGATTCCTTAGATTTCAGGATAGTAGAAATCTAAGTCTTACCACAACTAAAGATTTCACCAAGGACACAAACTGACAGAGAAGGGTCACTTTTCTGACTTCTTAAACGACTTTGACTTTCTTTTCCAGGGTTAGGTGGCACAGTTTCTTGCCAGCAACAGAAGTCATAGCATACAAACTCGACAACCAAGGCAGCAGCTTTGATTAAGTGCGTGTGAGGTCACATGCACTGATTATTACACTAGTTCACTCGGATGGTTCTAGCCTGCGCTGCCCGTTCTACCAAGTAGATGGCATCTCAACTTATCAGTAGTTCTTTGTATGTCACTGAATTGCAATTATACATTAGAGGGCAACATGTGTATAAAGACACGTGGACACCAGGTAGTGGATGAAGTGCTACTGCCCAAATGGGTGCCTGACAATGTCAGAGATAACTGTGCTGTTGGTGTACTCAAGGAGGGTCAAGTTGTGGGCTGGATGTTATCTTCTTAAGGATAAAAAGTACATCTAACTCATCAATTAAGTAATCTTTTTAAAATAGCCAGTTGAGTACTCAACATTTTCATTAATTCATTCATTCTATAACAACCTTATTTATACTGTTTTTTTCTAGAATCTTGTGTCTTGTCTATAAGGAATTTGTATCTTAATGCAAGAATTTCCTCATAATTCTTCCCTTCCCCTTGCCATTCAAAAAAAAATATTGAATAGAAACAAACTCACTGTCTTTATTTTCTGAAACTTCAAAGTTCTTTAATGCACACGATTACAAAATGAAATACAAGTGTGAGAGTGAAATGTCATCCTCATATTATATGACGGGCGCAATAAATTGCTCATTACAAGTATAAATTAGAAGATACTTTTCCAATACAGTAAACATGCAGATGTAACTTTTCCCTACTTATAAATATTCAATTGTCCAGAACTATACGTGCCTACCGTCAACTTCCATTGAAGGAATATTTACTTAAGAATTGTTTTGTTAATTAGCTATCTTTAAATATAAGCAGGATTATGCAAGGTTAATTATCATATGGTTTACAAACACTACACTAGTGGTATACTATTGACCAACTTTATTACAGCAAGCAATTTCAATTAGGAAATTGAAATGATACCCAGATAGTATTCAACCGCAAATGTTCATAAGAGGCTTACCTTTGAGTGCTCACTTGTAAGATTATATCTACATCTATTTATAAATACAGGAAATCAAAATGGAAGTGAAATTACTATTAAGTTTTGGAAAAAAACCCTTAAATTTACTTACAGGGGCTAGCAATAAATTAACTATCCAGTATATATATATAATTTTATTATACCCAGTATCATAAACATACACCTCATATGAAATAATTCCTCTAGGTAGCTATTTAGGCTGCTACAAGAGCAGCTCTAAAACTGAAGCTGGTGTTGACTATATTATATAACTACAGTGGTCTCTCTCTTGAGAGACCACCCTATGGTTACAGATTAAGTGGTCTTTCAAGAGGAGTGGTCTTTTGTCAGGGGGGGACAGAAAATTCTACTCTTAGTCATGCCAGAGAAGTATTGTACCATTAATTACCAATTTGTTATATTATGTACCATTACAAACAACACACTTTCTAATGGTACTAAGAGTTCCCAATGGAGGAAACACTTTGTAGGCTTATAGCTACTGCATTCAGAGGACATATTTTAGTCTGGAAAGAAGGAAAACCGTATGTGTAAGTGAACATTAATTAGAGTCATACAAATATGAGTGAGTATTACATATTTACATGCACTTACTTCTAGATTATGGTCATCTAATCAGTAGGCACAACTATTTCAATATAGCTCTTCTCTCTCTCTATATATAATATATTCATTTATCTATTCTATGCTAGATATTTTCACAATAGTATTCAAGTTCATGACCCAACTAAAGATATCTCAGGTATGCCGTACATTACCCTCAAACATGCTAAGTTAATAGCTTACCAGCCTAGCTTACCAGTTTCTGGGTTTTTGTAGCTACATTTTCTACTACCCAACCTGGTCAGAGCAGCTGCTAAATAATTAGTTGGGAGTAGTATGGGGAAGTACCCTTATGAACTGCCGGTCTGTGAGGGTTACAGCCAACTTTATCATGAGTGACCAACCCAATTTGTAGCTACACTTTCAGGCTCAATAATTCTGAAATGGTATAAGTGAATCAAATTAGCCATCTAAATCTGCATTTTATGTGTTCTCTGCCTCAATAAATGATTTTACAGTACAGGCTCAGAAATATATTTGAGACTGTACAAATATACAATGCCAAGCTATCTATATCAGCAAAACATTCCCCATCTCAAAAAATTTTTTTTTTCACAATGCAGCCTCAGTGCTGATAGGTTAGCACCTGTGGTGCTTCATTAACATAATTCTCATGTCAGACTTTGAAATGGTGTTCTTTATAAAAAACACAAAATACCAGCAGTAACTTAGCTAGCTGTTGAATAAAATAAACTCAGTTGAGAGGCTTTGAGCAGAAGAAGTCTTTGGCATGTAGCTACCTTTCTTTTTAGATGCAAAACAGCATATCAGGATAATGACAATGATGAGTACAATTACTGTTACTATAAGTACAGCCAAAACTGCCATAGCCACAGAGAATCCAGCCCTGGACACTACACATCCTGTACTTGGGCTCAAGGGACCGGGAGCGGGTTGCGGACTCGGAGATGAACAGATTTGTCCTTGGCTCACTATTGAATTGTAACTAGCCACGTCGAAGTTAAAGCTCCCGTGCAGGTTGATTCCAGGGGGAGGAGACCACTGCTGGCCGGGGCCGTATTCCTGTACGATCACTGCCATTCCGTCGAGAAGATGCTCCTCTATGTGGCAGTGCATTATCCAATACCCTGGATTGTCGGCTTCGAATGAGATCACCACATAGCCCCCTGCCGGGATCATGACCGTGTCCTTCCTTATGGCGCTGGCTACAACTTCCCCGTTGGAATTTGTGCGGTTTAGAACTGCTTGGGGGATACCGTTTCTCCACCTGGGATTGGTACAGAGGGTGTCATTGCCGCAATCTATGTCTCGATTGAATCGAATCAGCTTTCCAGTGCTCTCGTTATACTCTCCGTAACCGATGTACACGATGGTGTAGGCGTGTCCGTGAAGATGAATGGGGTGAGAAAATTCTGACGGTATCCCACTGAACACCATGGCAACAGATGGCTGAGCTAGAGCTCCGTTGAACGTAAAGTTGTTAACTATGGGAATGACATCTATGCATTTGCAACCGTTTGGGCCGTTAGGGTTAACCTCACACTTGTTGCAAGTGTTTGTAGTGTTGTCATTTTTCTGATTTTCATATTGGAAGCAGTTGGTGGCATAGGAGGTCTGGGGCAGCTGGAAACTGTTGGCGTTCACTGAACTCCGCCCGTTTGCTCCCTGGAAGGCAAAGTTTAAGAAGTGCATACAATCTTCGCAACTTGAATTTGGAGGAAAATTCGGAATATCCGAGTCTGGAGTGGCAGTACGCCTGACCAATGAAGTCAGTGGAACACATAAAGTGTTGAAAGATGAAGGATAAATTCTAAAAGGACAATTAAGGGTCATGCAAGGTGCTTCTGCAGTACATGTACGATTACGCTCTGGAACATTTGAATACGCAGTTGTCCAATCAAGAACGCTGGAGTTTCCGTACGTCAGAATAGCGCGAGCAGACTGCTCCTGCTGAAGATTATCAGCCAGTATATCAGCACGGATCCAGAAATTGGTGCCTTCTTGGCTGTTAGCCTCCAGTAAAAAGTCATACGACTCTCCTGCATGGATTATCATGTAGTCCACCTCAACTGGTTCAAAGTATTCCCCATCAGAAGCTATTGCCTTCAATTTGTGTCCATCCACTGAGACTCTAAAGGCGTAAATACTAATTGATCCCACCATCCTAAAATGGAAAGTACTGCCTCGTTGTACGCTGAAAATGCTCAGAGGCGTGGCAATGTCGCTGTCCATTCGTCCCTTTCCATTGATGAGTCCAGACCAAAAGGGTATTCCTCCAAGATTAGCTCCATCGGGACTTGAGTATCCGGGAAATGAAGTGTTCATGTTAGTGGGAATTTGTCCTATCGGCAGGCTATTGTAAAAAGGAAGGTCAGCCAGAGACTGGGGCAAGAACTCCACTTTCCTCTGCCAGTCGATGATTGTCAAAGTGTGCTCACCGGCGTTGTCTACTACACTATTGTACGTGTTGTTGTTCAAAATGGTTCCCAGAGTAGCCAATTCTCGGATTACCAATCCTCCAAAGAGACCATCACTTTTCTGGCTTCCCACGTGTGAGTGGTACCAGTGCGTACCGGTGGGCTCGGCTCTGAAGATGTAGTCAAACGATGACCCAGCATCGATCGGAGGTTGCGACACGAACCCCACTCCGTCCATCCATGCAGTGCCCTTCTGGAACATGCCATGCCAGTGAATGGTAATGCCTTCACTCTCCAAGTGGTTCAAGACATGCACAACAATCGTCTGTCCTTCCGTCACCACCAGCGTTGGGCCTGGTATACGACCGTTGATTAACAGGAGAGGGCGATAATTGACTCCATCCAACGTCATTGGTATACTGCAGTTGTTTCTGGGAAACTCTTGCAAGTCAGTGAATCCTGTTATGCTGCATTGGCCTGTCATGTTCAAGCTGGGGGAGAAGCCTGTTTTTTCAAGTGAGAACAAGTGTCCTCCATTGACTGAGAGCTGTCTCGTATTTGGTATGAAAGAGTAGGATGCAAAACTGAATCGCTCCTCTACCCGAAAGGTGAATTCGCACACAGTTTCTGCACGTGGGCACTCGCAAAATTCACTCTGATCTGGACAGTCAACAATAAGCGATGAGGAGCTGTGAATTAATCCAAATATTAAGATCAAGATCATCTCCATGCCCGAAGCTTGTAGGAGGTAAATTTATGATTTTTGCATAGAATATTTTGAAGGATTTTAAAGTTTTTTTTTCTGTTGTATCATTCTTTTATAGCTGACACCCAACAAGCAGTTCAAATGCTTATGCCAATTGCACCTTGACCTCCCATACACACAAATCATCCCTTGATAATACAATTTCCTGTAGCATTCTGAAGGTTAAGAGGAAACTGAATGTCAGGGACCGCCCCCCAGGTGAGCTGGAGACAGCAGTCCTGACAGGAAATCCTCGAATCCAGGACGTTTGTGAGGATACACAACAGTAACCAACACATGTTTAATGAACCGTTGAATTGTTTATTCACACATCTGGTTTTAATAAGTTGTTTACGGCGAATCTTGACTATATCTTGATTTTTGTCAATAGCTCAGTCTAGCAGAGGTTAGAATAGCTTCATTTCGATTGTTCCATATCTTATCGTCAATTAAGGCTCGGATAAGTGTGACTGTGGCTCTCGTAGCTAAGGTTGGGGCAGAAACCGTCACACTGAATGATTATGTAAATAGCTAGAGAAATTTCAAAGAGCAAATTACTAATGTTGTTGAACATATATTGCAGAAAGCAAAGGCTGAAGTTGCACAAGGATAGTTATATAGAGAGGCCAAGGACAGAAAATAAAACCAGCTAATCGGCGAGCGAGACAGTATTAGGGGTGGATAATGCAAAATCGGGTATATGTTATATGTATGGATTGTACGTATGCCCCTAAACGCACGTGCGGGAAACTTTTTTCTAAAAAAAAACACGGCTTTTAGGCTTGACCACAGTTTATTCTTAAACTACAGCATTAAGCTAGCCTTACTTTTACTTAAGCTCCCAAGTGTGAGAAAATTCCTGCGAAAACGCTTGCTTTTCAAGAAACAAAAAGTTGATTAGACTGGTTACTATGGCATTGAAGACCCTTTTCCAGACTTAATTTAAGTTTTAGAGGGGATACGGAGTGCCTATTGTTGGTTGTCAAGAGTCATTGGTAGTCAGAATGCCGTAGTATTAATGCTAAGGAAGCTACTACTTCTCAAGGGAAGCTGAGGTAAGTACGTAATTCCATATTTGTTAGCTAAATATGCAAAAATAACTCTGGTCTTTCTGTTTTGTAGCTAAGAGCTTGTTGTCAACAGTGACTGGTAAATTCAAGTAGTCAGAATGGCTCAAATTTGGTACTACAAAAGTTAGCACTGCTCGAGACAATGAGGTAAGAAAATAATTTTGTATTTGTGTGCTAAAATTGATTGTCTTTTGTTTTTGTAGCTGAGAGCTGTTGTCAAGAATTCGAGGTAATTCAGATAGTCAGAGTAACTTAAATTTGATACTACAGAAGTTATCAATAGGAAATTGAGGCAAGTAGTAATTCTATATTTGTTGGCTATAAATTACAAATAATAACAATGGTTTATTTTTTAGTTACTGGTAATTGAGATTATCAGAATGGTTGATGTTTGATACTACAAAAGTTACCATTAATCAGGTAAGAGAGTGATTTTGTATTTGTTTGCTGAAATAAAAGGTCATAACTGCTATTATAGTGTTTGCATGAAGTAAGCTAAAACATAGTAACATTTTGTTACCTAACTATCAGGCTCGCTCGCCATTTGTGCTCAAGCATACCGCCGTAATATTAAAACTAAGGAGGTTACTATTACTCTACGGAAGCTGAGGTAAGTAAGTAATTCCATATTTGTTAGCTAAATATACAAAAATAACTCTGGCCCTAAGAGCTTGTTGTCAACAGTGACTGGTAATTCAAATAGTCAGAATGGCTTCAATTTGATACTACGGAAGTTACCACTGCTTAAGAAAATGAGGTAAGAAAGTAATTTTGTATTTGTGTGCTAAAATTGATTGTCTTTTGTTTTTGTAACTGAGAGCTAGCTTGTTGTCAAGAATTCACGGTAGCTAATTCAGATAGTCAAAATACTCAGGAAATTGAGGTAAGTAGCTAGTAATTCCATATTTGTTGTCTTAAATTACAAATAATAACACTGATTTTTTTGTTTATTGTAGCTGAGAGTTAGTTCAAGAGTTACTGGTAATTGAGATAATCAGAATGGCATATGTTTAATACTACAAAAGTTAACAAGTCAGGTAAGAGAGTGATTTTGTATTTGTTTGCTGAAATAAAAGGTCATACCTGCTATTATAGTGTTTGCATGAACTAAGCTAAAACATAGTAACATTTTATGTTATCTAACTATCGCAGGTTCGCTCGCCATTTGTGCTCAAGTACACCACTAGTTAGCGAGCGAGCGGAGCGAGCGAGACAGTATTAGGGGTGGATAATGCAAAATCGGGTATATGTTATACATATGTATGTATGGATGGATGGTACGTATGCCCTTTAAACGCGCACGCGGGCAACTTTTTTCTCCAAAAAAACACGGCTTTTTAGGCTTGACCCCAGTTTATTCTGAAACTACAGCATTCCAGACTTAATTTCAAAACTTCGCCGTTTTATGGGGGATACGGAGTGCCGATTGTTGGTTGTCAAGAGCCATTGATAGTAAGAATGCCGTAGTATTAATGCTAAGGAAGCTACTACTTCTCAAGGGAAGCTGAGGTAAGTACGTAATTTCATATTTGTTAGCTAAATATGCAAAATTAATTCTGGCGTTTCTTTTTTGTAGCTAAGAGCTTGTCAACAGTGACTGGTAAATTCAAATAGTCAGATTGGCTCAAATTTGGTACTACAAAAGTTACCACTGCTCAAGAAAATGAGGTAAGAAAGTAATTTTGTATTTGTGTGCTAAAATTGATTGTCTTTTGTATTTGTTTGCTGAAATAAAAGGTCATAACGGCTATTATAGTTTTTGCATGAACTAAGCTAAAACATAGTAACAATACTGTCATTACATATTACCTAACTATCAGGCTCTCTCGCCATTTGTGCTCAAGCACACCACTAGTTGGCGAGCGAGCGAAGCGAGCGAGACAGTATTAGGGGTGGATAATGCAAAATCGGGTATATGTTATATATATATATGTATGTATGTATGGATGGTACGTATGCTCTTTAAACGCGCGCGCGGGAAACTTTCTCCAAAAAAGACGGCTTTTTAGGCTTGACCCCAGTTTATTCTGAAACTACAGCATTAAGCAAGCCTTACTTTATACTTAAGCGCAGAAGTGTGAGCAAATTCAGGCGAAAATGCTTGCTTTTCAAGAAACAAAAAGTTGATTCTACCGGTTACTATGGCATTGAAGACCCTTTTCCAGACTTCATTTCAAAACTTCGCCGTTTTATGGGGGGGATAAGGAGTGCCGGTTGTTGGTTGTCAAGAGCCGTTGGTAGTCAGAATGCCGTAGTATTAGTGCTAAGGAAGCTACTACTTCTGAGGGAAGCTGAGATAAGTACGCAATTCCATATTTGTTAGCTAAATATGCAAAATTAACTCTGGCCTTTCTTTTTTGCAGCTAAGAGCTAGTCAACAGTGACTGGTAAATTCAAATAGTCACATTGGCTCAAATTTGGTACTACAAAAGTTACCACTGCTCAAGAAAATGAGGTAAGAAAGTAATTTTGTATTTGTGTGCTAAAATTGATTGTCTTTTGTTTTTGTAGGTGAGAACTTGTTGTCAAGAATTCAAGGTAATTCCGATGGTCAAAGTAACTTCAATTTGATACTACAGAAGTTATCAATACTCAAGAATGATGTAAGTAGTAATTCCATATTTGTTGGCTAAAATTACAATTAATAACACTGGTTTATTTTTTATCGTAGCTGAGAGCTTGTTCAAGAGTTACTGGTGATTGAGATTATCAGAATGGTTGATGTTTGATACTACAAAAGTTATCATTAATAAGGTAAGAGAGTGATTTTGTATTTGTTTGCTGAAATCAAATGTCATAACTGCTATTATAGTGTTTGCAACATTATACATACTATGTTACCTAACTATCAGGCTCGCTCGCCATTTGTGCTCAAGCACACCACTAGTTTATCAGTATATATGTTTGGACGTACGTAGCTATGTCATTTTGTACTTTGACCCTCCGTATTTTGTGTTCGCTCCGCGTTCGACCCCGTCCCAAACTTCACTAAACAGAATCCTCCGGTTTAGCGACCATTACCCGTATCACCTTAGAAATTGAATTGTTTACCGCTTTGAATTGTTTTGCGGGTGCAGTTAAAACTCAAAAACTTATGGGAGCTCCATTTATTCGAGTTAGTGGCGGTGGTTAGTTAATACGCTATTTGTCACAGTTATTAGCCCTACTCAACAGCATTTACTTGAAAATTCATTGTCCATTAGACGAACCACGAAGGTAAGTCTTGCGTAGGTATGTTCAGTTGTGTGAAAGTGTTGTGCGTTACAACTACTATTAAGAATATCACAAAGAAAACTTTAAATAACGTGATTTGATTTTGTTGCTTCTTTTTCAATTTAAACAGTTGCGGGAGCGGTTACTATGGCATTGAAACCCCTTTACTGCATACGTAATTAAAAAACTCGACTTATTTTAAGCTTGAGTGTCAGTTGTTAAAATCAATCATTTAACAATAGTGTAGTTTAAGGCTCGCTCGCCATTTGTGCTCAAGCACACCACTAGTATGTATATATGTGTGTAAGGATGGTACGTATGCCCCTAAAATGCGCGCGCGGGGAACTTTTTTCTCCAAAAAAACACGTCTTTTTAGGCTTGACCCCAGTTTATTCTGAAACTACAGCATTAAGCAAGCCTTACTTTATACTGCGCAGAAGTGTGAGAAAATTCCTGCGAAAACGCTTGCTTTTCAAGAAACAAAAAGTAGCTGCTACCTGTTACTATGGCATTGAAAACCCTTTACCAGATTTAAATTCAAAACTTCGCCGTTTTAGGGGGATACGGAGTGCATCTTGGTAGTTGTCAAGAGCCATTGGTAGTCAGAATGCCGTAGTATTAATGCTAAGGAACCTACTACTACTCGAGGGAAGCAGAGGTAAGTACGTAATTCCATATTTGTTAGCTAAATATGCAAAAATAACTCTGGCCTTTCTTTTTTGTAGCTAAGAGCTTGTTGTCAACAGTGACTGGTAAATTCAAATAGTCAGAATGACTCAAATTTGGTACTACAAAAGTTACCACTGCTCAAGAAAATGAGGTAAGAAAGTAATTTTTGTATTTGTGTGCTAAAATTGATTGTCTTTTTTTTTTTGTAGGTGAGAGCTTGTTGTCAAGAATTCAAGGTAATTCAGATGGTCAAAGTAACTTAAATTTGATACTACAGAAGTTATCAATACTCAAGAATGAGGTAAGTAGTATTCCATATTTATGTTGGCTAAAATTACAAATAATAACGCTGGTATATTTTTTATCGTAGCTGAGAGCTTGTTCAAGAGTTACTGGTGATTGAGATTATCAGAATGGTTGATGTTTGATACTACAAAAGTTACCATTAATCTGGTAAGAGAGTGATTTTGTATTTGTTTGCTGAAATCAAATGTCATAACTGCTATTATAGTGTTTGCATGAAGTAAGCTAAAAATAGTAACATTTTATGTTATCTAACTATCAGGCTCGCTCGCCATTTGTGCTCAAGCACACCACTAGTTTATTTATATATTTGGACGTACGTATGTCATTTTGTACTTTTACCCTCCGTATTTTTGTGTTCACTTCGCGTTCGACCCCATCCCAAACTTCACTAAACAGAATCCTCCGGTTTAGCGACCATTACCCGTATCACCTTAGAAATTGAATTGTTTACCGCTTTAAATTCTTTTGCGGGTGCAGTTAAAACGCAAAAACTTATGGGAGCTCCATTTCTATTCGAGTTAGTCGCTATTTGTCACAGTTATAAGCCCTACTCAACAGCATTTACTTGAAAATTCATTGTCCACTAGACGAACCACGAAGGTATGTCTTGCGTAGGTATGTTCAGTTGTGTGAAAGTATTGTGCGTTACAACTACTATTAAGAATATCACAAAGAAAACTTTAAATAATGTGATTTCATTTTGTTGCTTCTTTTTCAATTCAAACAGTTGCGGGGAGCGGTTACTATGGCATTGAATCCCCTTTACCGCATACGTAATTTAAAAACTCGACTTTATTTTAGTAGCTTGAGTGTTAGTTGTTAAAATCAATCATTTAACAATAGTGTAGTTTAAGGCTCGCTCGCCATTTGTGCTCAAGCAACACCACTAGTTTTATGAGTGTTTTAAAAAAAATAAGCTTAACTCTCTCGCCGCGGAAACAAATTTTAATATCCGGGTGTGCACGCCGCGGACGCTGTTTTTGTGTAACACGGGTAACGCCCCAAGCTGCGTGGCAAAGAAACAGCAAGTGGAATCTAGACCAAACTAAGGCGCAAGGCTTAGGAAAACTGCCGAATAAAAGAAATACAGTAACTAGTAGCTCTATAGATCTCGGAGAAACCCAACACTAACAAACTATATGTGAATTGTTAGAAATGCAGGTAAGTCTATAATAGTTTTTAGCTAGTTATTGTTTCAAAATAGTAACCATTATTATAGTTTCTAGCGGCTAGTTTTTGTTTATATTTTAGTTTTGGTGCTGTAAAACATTTAGTGCAGTATGAAATAGTATGTTGTGGAGACATAAAGAATAAAGAATAAGAATAAAAAACTTCGTTGACAATAAAATGAGGACTATATATAACGACTAGGATTGGTTTTAGTATGATAAAGTTCAAAACATGGAACTACACAAAGACCTACTCCACATATTTTACAGTAGTATGTACTTGTTTTTCTAGGTCTGCCTGCTTTGGAGCTGCATACAACACAGTTTCGTTGTCCAGGCTTCCCATTTAGCCTAGATGGAACTTTATCAGGAAAATGTCTCTCTACTAGACGTGCAGAAGGTGAAGTGACAACAACTGGCCCAGATTGTGTTAACTACTAGTTCACGCGTAGTTACCGAGCGGTTAACAAATTTTGGAACTCCGTTGTTGACGTCTGGAACGGACACTAGTTAGCAAGCTAGTTTACAAACCTTGCAAACCTGGCTGAAAACTCATTGTTAACTACGTTGACAAGTCTGTAACTTTCTGGAAACCACTTGACAAGTCTGTACCGTTTTTGCCAACCACATTGACAAAGTCTGCAACTTTCTGGAATCTACCTTGACAAATCAGTAACTGTTTGGTAACCACCTTGACAAGTCTGTAACTTTCCAGTAAACCACCTGGACAAATCTGTAACTTTCTAGCAAACCACCTTGATAAGGCTGCAACTTTCTTGGGAACTAATTTAGTATGTCTGGAACCATTACGTTAACCCTCTTTGACAACCATGGATAACCACATTGAAAACGTCTTGTTAATTCATTTTGATATAATAAAAAATTTTTTTAAATATTAATTTAATAATAAACGGTTAATGTTAAAATGAAATGAATTAGAACTTGAATTGTCTGAAATTAATTCAAAATTCAATTGTCTGTTTCCTTGAATGTTAACTCGATCACTCCATCTACAATACACAAACAATGTCAATAATAAATGATACAAAACAATACTTTAAAAGACAAAAAGTACGGTGCATTCTCATTCGTTCAAACCCTCTAAAATTATTCATTTGAAGTATAGAAAAGTTCAGATGTGAAATGCATAGAAGTATAAGTACAATATAAAATAACAAATATAATTACTTTCACTCTGAATGTTAGAGTAGTTCATATAAATGAGGATGCACCATAATTTAGTTACACATAAATCCTAACAAATTTCACCATTAAAAATTTAATTATAAGTATTTTTAAAAGCATAGTGCATGCATGCAAACATTTTTCTTAAACTTGAAATTTTGATCAACACCCAAAAAGATTCAAAACTACACTTCAACTGTGTCTATTAGAAATATAACTACCCTGTTCAGATGAAAACACGACGGAAAAAATAAAAAGTGTGAAGTCAGCAGTACGCATTCTGTGCCTGTGGCTGCATCAGCTAGTTCATGCTATCCTTTACCAAATCAGTGATAAATTACCTTACCAAATACCTGGTATCTCTTACTAAACATGGTATCTCTTACTAAACATGGTATCTCTTACTAAACATGGTATCTCTTACTAAACATGGTATCCCTTACCTAATCAATAATAACACGCTCAATCTTTAAACAAAATTCATAACATTTACCGAAGCCAACTCCTCAGAGTGATTGGCCACACCCATTAATTAAACAACAAAAAAAAAAAGATCACAAAGACAAATTTCTCAATGGCTGCCAATTAAACTCAAAATTGTAATTATTGAATGCTCTACTATTAAATATTATTGTTTTAATAGTGCAAAAAAAACTGGATTAAGCTTAAATAGTCCACAATAGAACAGGGTAGACTTCAGGAAAAAAAACAAACTAAGGCAATTTCAGGAAAACTCGGTTGGCAAAATCCATCATATTTCCAGTTTATTCACTGCTATGTTTTCTCCTAAATAATGCTTCACTCTTTATATAATATAAAATATACCCAATACAATCTATTTACCTTATTCATGGTATACCCATTAAAAGGTATATCCCTTTCACAATCTATGATATAGCATACTCACATTTTACCCAGTCCACACTCTCGCTTTACCCAATCCACACTCTCGCTATACCCAATCCATACTCTTGCTTTACAGTCCACACTCTCGCTTTAACCTATCCAGTCTCGCTATACCCAGTCCATACTCTCCCTTTACACATAGTTCATACTCTCCCTTTACCCAATCCAAACTCTCGCTTTACCCAATCCACATTCTCGCTATACCCAGTCCATACTCTCCCTTTACACAGTTCATACTCTCGCTTTAGATAGTTCATACTCTCGCTTTACCCAGTCCATACTGTCCCTTTACCCAATCCACACTGTCCCTTTACCCAGTCCATACTCTCCTTTTACCCAACCCATACTCTCCCTTTACCCAGTCCATACTTTCCCTTTACCCAGTCCATATTCTCGCTTTACACAGTGCACACTTTCCCTTGACACAGTCCATAGTCTCCCTTTACCCCATCCATATTCTCGCTTTACACAATCCACTCTCGCTTTGCCCAGTCCACCCTTTCCCTTTACCCAGTCTACACTCTCTCTCTTTAGCCTATCCATACTCTCCCTTTACACAGTCCATACTCTCCCTTCAACGAATCCATATTCTCCCTTCAACGAATCCATATTCTCCCTTCAACGAATCCATATTCTCGCTTTACACAATCCATATTCTCGCTTTACACAATCCACACTCTCTCTTTACCCTATCCATACTTTCCCTTTACACAGTCCATACTCTCCCTCTACACAGTCCATATTTTCCCTTTACAAAGTCCATACTCTCCTTTTACTCAATCCATACTCTCGCTTTACACAGTCCATACTCTGCCTTTACCCAATCCATACTCTCACTTAATACAGTCCACACTTTTGCTTTGCCCAGTCCACATTCTCTCTTTACCCTATCCACTCTCCCTTTGCCCAGTCCATACTCTCGCTTTACACAGTCCATACTCTCCCTTTACCCAGTCCATACTCTCACTTCACCCAGTCCATACTCTCACTTCACCAGTCCACATCCTCCCTTTACCCAGTCCACACTCTCCCTTTAGACAGTCCATACTCTCCCTTTACCCAATCCATATTCTCGCTTTACCCAGTCTATACTCTCCCTTGCCCAGTCCATACTCTCCCTTTGCCCAGTCCATACTCTCCCTTTACCCAGTCCATACTCTCCCTTTGCCCAGTCCATACTCTCCCTTTGCCCAGTCCATACTCTCCCTTTGCCCAGTGCACACTCTCGCTTTACACAGTCCATACTCTCCCTTTACCCTATCCATACTCTCCCTCTACACAGTAGTGGTGGGTGATACTGGATTTATGTTTTCGATATCGATACCAAGTACTTTCGAACCTGGTATCGGCGGTATCGATACCTAGATCGATACCACGCATGCGTACTAATTAATTAAATTATTCTTTTGAATTTAGATGAATTGTCAAAAAAATGATTTGGAAGAGTATTACATGTAAGCAAAGCAACTACTACGGATGAAAAAGTTCGCTATTTTGATTTAGAAAGAGCATCATGTCAATGTTCTGTGGTGTGATTCTGCTTCTTCGCTCTGAAATGAGGGAGAAATCATTTATCATTTATTTTTATTCAGCTCTGGATGGAACCACATTAAATTAACAACCTTTACCAAGTGTTAATGTTGGCCACAATGAGATGTCGGTAAAGGTCTATGTGGGCACACCCACATGAAGAAGGAAGAATAAGGAACATGTGTGTGTGTGTGTGTGTGTGTGTGAACATTAATTGTTTATGCTGTAGCATGAGAACAGCAGTTGATTGTGTAGTCATGTGTGGTCATAATTTATTTGTGTCAGTTGTGTTAATAAATGTAGGAATGTTGTATGCATGTGTGCATGTCTGTAGCAGAGCAGGAACTTTGCAGCCTTTCGTGTGACTTGTAGGTGTGGTTTCTGTGTTGTATTTAAAGCTGAGTTTTGTGTCATTGTGGCAGTCTTAGTTCATGTCATTCAATTCGTTGTGTGTGCATTTTTCTCTAATTAAAGTAATTTAATCTACCTTAAGACCTAGCCTGAGGATTTGGTCAGTGGTTCGCCTTGGGTAGCTAGAGAGGACCTTGACTCTGGTGGCAGCAACTATTTTGCTGTCATCAGGTGCGAGCAAACCAAGCAGAGTGACAACTCTCCTGAGCAAGCCCACAGTCTATATTCTGTCTGGGCAGGGCTAATAATAATATTTGGTATCGAAGTCTGTTCGATACCACTCTGGTATCGATATCGGACACTTTCCTCTGGAAGTATCGAAGTATCGATTCCAACTACTCGGTATCGCCCACCACTACTACACAGTCCATACTCTCCCTTTACCCTATCCATACTCTCCCTCTACACAGTCCATACTCTCCCTTTAGCCTATCCATACTCTCCCTCTACACAGTCCATACTTTCCCTTTACAAAGTCCATACTCTCCTTTTACTCAATCCATACTCTCGCTTTACACAGTCCATACTCTGCCTTTACCCAATCCATACTCTCACTTTATAGAGTCCACTTTCGCTTTGCCCAGTCCACATTCTCTCTTTACCCTATCCATACTCTCCCTTTTCCCAGTCCATACTCTCACTTCATCCAGTCCACATCTTCCCTTTACCCAATCCATACTATCACTTTACAGTCATACTCTCCCTTTACCCAATTCATACTATCGCTTTACACAGTCCATACTCTCTCTTACCCAGTCCATACTCTCATTTTACCCAATCCATACTATCGCTTTACACAGTCCACACTTTCGCTTTACCCAATTATACTCTCCCTTTACCCAGTCCATACTCTCCATTTACACAGTCCACACTCTCGCTTTACCCCATCCATACTCTCCCTTTATGCTCTCGCTTTACCCAATCATACTCTCCCTTTACTCAATCCATACTCTCCGTTTACACAGTCCATACTCTCGCTTTACCCCATCCACACTCTCCCTTTATGCTCTCCCTTTAGATAGTCCATACTCTCCCTTTAGATAGTCCATACTCTCCCTTTACCTAATCCATATTCTCGCTTTACACAGTCCATACTCTCCCTTTGCCTTGTCCATACTCTCCCTTTGCCCAGTCCATACTCTCCCTTTGCCCAGTCCATACTCTCCCTTTACCCAGTGCACACTCTCGCTTTACACAGTCCATACTCTCCCTTTACCTAGTCCATACTCTCCCTTTACACAGTCCATACTCTCGCTTTACCCAATCCATACTCTCCCTTTACCCAGTCCATACTCTTGCTTTACCCAATCCATAGTCTCCCTTTACCCAGTCCATACTCTTGCTTTACCCAGCCCGGTAACCAGCAGGAATAAGGTAAAGGTGTTTTTTTAAGAAAAGTTTCCACAGGGTATTCCACACATACAGTGCTTCCAGCTTAAAGAGTGGATTTTTTAGCTTTTTGGTTAAGGTTGCTAATTCTGCTATAATTTCTCAAGTACAGTGCTTCCTCGATTATCCGGACAGCTTGGTACCAGCCAAAAACTCAAGTGTCCGGATAAGTGAAAATGTCCGGATACGTGAATAATTATATTCATGACCGTGAATTTCGTTATTTATTAATCAATTAAACATATTCTATTATTATACATGTATTATATATTAGTTTTCAGTTTGAGTAGCAAAAGAAAGAAGTGTTTGTTGCTTCAAGTTGCTTGTCTAAACCAAATATATAATGCTTCATTTAGCTCTTTGTGTTCTCCAAACTTCATAGCTTTAATGTTGGCTGTTTTCATTCCCATTTCCACAGTTTTCTTCCCAGTTTAATTCTATTTTTCTTAATGTCACCAACAGTAGATTTACCAATTCCATACTGCCTGGTAATAGTGCTGTATGAAGTTCCACTGTCAATCAGCTTTAGAACTTCAAGCTTGTTTTTCAGCACCTTCCTCCTCCTTTTTGCTGCAGGAAGGGAAGACAACTCATCTGCCATGCTGCTGCTTACCTATAGCTAGATTTGAAATTAGCGTGACGACCTTTACCGACTTCGCGCTTATGCGCGATGCGACCATTACCAGAAAAACGGGCAGTTCTGGTGTCCCCATACGTGAGGGTACGGATAATTGAAGTCCAGATAATCGAGGAAGCACTGTATGTGTAATAGAAAGCTAAAAATTTGTATTATTATACATTAATGTCATATTAACATACAGACAAAACAATTTTGTGGGTTTGTGGTTATTGTTGTGGTTATAGGTGATGGAACTGGGAGCTTCAAGACAGTAAATTTGGAAGTGTTTAAGCTGAAAAAAGAGAAATTATTTTTCCTTATCTCTATAACTTGGTATACTGATACTTTAATACCTGAAGTTTTATATGAGCCAGATTTTGTGGGCACACGAAATTTGAATCTCGAAATATTTTAAATTTTAAGAAAAAAAGTGTTTAAGCCAGGATTTTTGAATTTATTGAGTTATATCTCTATAAATTTGACACATGATGTAAAATTGCCTTAAAATTATTATATATAACTTTGGTAGCTATACCTTAAAAATTAAGTGAGTTGTGGCTGTTTTTCACCAAAATATTTTTACGCACGGTAAGGGTCATCAAATGATGACGTTTAGAGCGGGTTGTGGGCCTTTAGTACACGTAAACGCGACGTCACAAAACAGCGCATGCGTATTTGTGCAGGGGCGCCAGTTTACCGCTAATTGTTACAGGGTATGGCTGATTTAGCTACGGTTGTATCCCAGGCCCTAGGTATCAAGTTTTACGGCGTTACTGCCTATCATGGCCAGCGTTTTAGCTTCCGTCTGGAGCTGCACAACCAGTAGGACTCCAACTGCATCGCCTTGATGTTGTCAGAATACCGAATGCTGGGCCTTGGGAGTATTACACTTCTTCAGCTTTTCTTCAGCTCTTGAAAAAGATGACCGCTTGGATAGGCTTGGCTCCAAGTTAGTAATATACCAACAATTCTGACTGATTTCGACTTCGTTTACTGCTGCTAGTAGAATGATGAGAATCCATACAGCCGATTGCAGTTAGGGAAAGTCCCGTCTTACTGCTCGGGGAAATAACCGTTCGACCTTAGCTCGTTAACTAGTTACGTTTAATGACGAACTACCGCAAAATCTTGACGTCAAAAAAAATGGCGTAAAATGTATTAGAGTGAATGAGAAAAGTTCTGTTCTCCGTTTTCCATTCTCTAAACAGGCAGTTTTACTATTGTAAACATTGTTGGGATGATGAAGAAAAGGTATGTGTATGTTAAATTACTGTAGTGAGGGTCTATACAGTAGTTTCAAAAAATCCACTCTTTAAGTTGGAAGCACTGTACATAGTTAGGATTATCCTATTCTTAATTATGCACAAGTATCACAATACAGGGAATTCACAAAACTAATAGGTAAAGGGTAACCAACAGAAACATGGTAAAGGGTAACTAGCAGAAACATGGTAAAGGTAAAATAGCAGAAACATGGTAAAGGGAAAAATAGCAGAAACATGTAAAGGGAAGCCAGCAGAAACATGGTAAAGGGAAACGAACAGAAACATGGTAAAGGGAAACCAACAGAAACACGGTAAAGGAAAATCAGCAGAAACATGGTAAAGGGCAACCAGCAGAAACATAGGTAAAGGAAAACAAGCAGAAGCATGGTAAAGGGAAAATAGCAGAAACATGTAAAGGGAAGCCAGCAGAAACATGGTAAAGGAAACCAACAGAAACATGGTAAAGGAAAATCAGCAGAAACATGGTAAAGGGAAACCAACAGAAACATGGTAAAGGGAAACCAACAGAAATCTGTAAAGGAAAACCAGCAGAAACAAGTAGAGGAAAACCAGCAGAAACATGGTAAAGGATAACAAGCAGAAACATGGTAAAGGAAAACCAGCAGAAACATGGTAAAGGAAAACCAGCAGAAACATGGTAAAGGATAACAAGCAGAAACATGGTAAAGGATAACAAGCAGAAACATGGTAAAGGAAAACCAGCAGAAAAGTGGTAAAGGGAAACCAGCAGAAAAGGAAAACCAGCGTACCAAGGGTGCAAACCCTAGTGCATTATTACATTACTAAGATTACTTTAACTTCTAACTACCGAGGACACATGCGGTTAAGAGAAAATATGTGAACTTTAAGTGATCATGTGACTGCTGTATGACGTAAACCAATGTACTGAAAGGTAAGGGTCATTGCATCTAGCTTGAGCTTGTTTAGAGCTGAAGATTCTCCGCATTTACTCGGAAACTAGCTCGAAATTTGAAGAAGTGGTTAACTGAAGGGATTTAATTCACTTACTGGGTCAGGTTATACTTGTATTAAAGGTTAGTTCTCAGCCATTCATGAAATCGAATGCTGACTGACAGATAAACACTACTATAACCCTCTCGCACTTGCGCACTGAGGGTTAATAATAGTAAAGGGCAACCAACAGAAACGTGGTAAAGGAAAACCCGCAGAAACGTGGTAAAGGGAAACCAGCAGAAACATGGTAAAGTGATGTGGTTCCCTCAAACCAATCATTTACATACCTTTAATACTACCACTTCCAATAAGGATATTTCATTGATGAGATTCCTTTACCGCTTCTTCCGCCTCTGATGTCATACGCAATAGGCACATATCCAGCAGTTTAGATTTTAAGTCATCTCACTCCACTAGTTGTTGCAGCCTATGCAAATAATAGGATAATAGCATAAATTGTGCACCCATACAGTTGCCTTATGCTAGCTGCTATTTCGGCACAACTTAAGCTATAGAATACTGATAGTTCAGGAAAAAGAGAGCAGGAGAGGAATCTGATGTAACCTTAAATAATACATATTGCATGCGAGTCAGCATACAATATGGGGAGATATATATCCATGAGCATGTGTAAGCATTTTCACTAGCCAAAAGAGTGTGAAAATACAAGTGTGAGGATGAAACGTCAACTCCATATTGTGCAACAAGCATAATATTATATTGTTCATTTATGTATAAATTGGATTTTTTTCCTCCAAAACAGTAAACATACACTCAGAGGTAAGTTTATCCTACTTTTAAATATTCAATTGTCCAGAAGTATGCATAGGAGCATTCAATATGAGAATATATTGAACACTCATGTGATGCAGTAATACTGAAGGAAAAACCAATGTTTAATTATATAATATAAATAATGTATAATAATATGTAATATACTGTATATAGCTATATGTAAATAAATGGCAGATGACAAAAAGGGGAAGAATGAAGTGGGTAAAATTGCTTATAAGAAGGTGACTGACTGGTTAGCTTTACCTTTCACTAGCATTGCATGCTTAGAAAATTTTCTATCCTTAGAATAAAAACAACATCAGAGGAGAGAACAAGTGATAAACTAAATCCTTAATTTTTTTTAACCGATTCTATTTATACAATAATTTTATATTTTTAAAAAGTTCCTCATATATGAGAATTCAAGAACTTCAGAGTGATGGACCTCAAAGATTATCAATATGTGAAAGACAAAAAAAAAAGCAGCTACCTAAAAAAAAATCAGTCAACTTTTTTTCTTAAATATATAGTTCTTGGAGCGAGCGAGCAAGATCGGCATGATGGAGGAACAAGCAAGCAAGGGACAAACATAGGCCAGATGACACAAACAGTAAACAATTATTACTTCACAGATAACTGAACATGAGGACAAACATGCATTCACACACACATACATTCACACATTATCTTCATGTAAACGCCACCTTAGACACTCCCCTTAGACTGAGTTACAGTATATAGTGGACTGACCCAGCTCAGTCCAGTTCAGTTGTTGTAGTTGCAGTTGTGGTTCAAGTCCCTCTGCTATTCAGTTCTTCAACTCTTCTATCCATTAGCCTGGAACTCTACTTCATCGCATCACATCTCTTCTTCACTGCATATTTTTCTTGAATACTATTCAACTTTCTATTCATTTACTCATCGTTGTATTATCACCCTACTTCGATTCAATATAATTTCAAAACCTATCTACTTTAATGATTTCCTGGGGTGTTGTCTAACTTTACTCTAGGCTTGCGCAGGAAGCGACATTCCCAGTGCAGTGCTCGGTTCATTTAAGGGCGAGTTGTGTTGCTTACTGAGTAACCTGCTACACTTAGCTAATTATGCACTAGATGATTCAATAATCAATGAATCATGTATGACTCTTCAAAAATAATTCATTTTCTATGCATTGGTATTTGTCCTTTTAGTAAATGTAAGCCATCATGGAACAGATTGATTTCTGCCCATTTTCTTATATGATTAATTTTAAAAAATGCCATTGCTGCATAGACAATTTAATTAGCTACAATTTGACTTTTGATTGATTAGAATTTGATTCTTTCAATCCATTTATAGGGATCTAATCTTCACTTAGATAAATATTACAAAGCAGAATAGTTGAGAAATGGTGTGATGCTGGTAATAGTAATGAGTGCGAGGATGATAATGAAATATGGAAGTGATCTTTACCTTTGAACTGATCTGTACAGTGTCTATGTTGCTACACACTCACACCCTATACAGTTTCATAGCATTTTAAGGGTGCTCGCACACTTTCCACGCACCTCCCACACGGTTAATTGAGTCTGGTTGCTAGGGAAGAATTGTTCTTTTTCTGTTGTATTTAAACTGTCTTCTGCAAGTGGGACTTACTTACTGCTACCATTGAAGTCTACATGCCTGAATTCAGAAGTAACAAGTGGCTGCTTCAGGTGAATCACCTGCTTCATCACTGCCCCCTCCTAAATTCTGCTGATGCTCATCTTCTAGGTCAGCATATATGTCGTTGTAATCGTCCTTGATATCACCCCTGCCCTCTCCGATGTATTCTCCCACGTACTTTCCCTGTCATTTCTCACAATGGTGTTATATCAAATAGTTATTTATTTATTTGCTTATTTTGTGTGTCAATAAATTATTTTTTTTAATTGGTAGTTATGGCTAGAATAGCATTACACTTTTTTTTTATCATTTAATCATATGACTTACATATTGAACTGCTCAGGTCCTCAATCGCAGGGATTGCTGAAGTTGACACCAAGCTGGACTCCTCAACTACAGAGGTAACACTTCCACCATCACTTCCAGCAAGCTGGGGTAAATCTGTAGCTGTGAGTGTGCTCACAGACATGGTGGTGTTCATAGCATCACCTTCAGCGTTCGCCCTTGGTGCTACAAGGTCAAGCTCAGGAGACTCCACTACTGCAATTTTATTATTTGATGTATTATAACAAAGTATATTTTGTTGTGCGAGCATAAAATAATTTTCCCCCTATATTTTGTTATATGTTTTGTTGAGATAAAACGTAACAACAGTTGTTTGCTTGAAGTATAAAGCAGTTTCCTCCTTTTGGTGGCTTCAGCCAGTTGCAGCTTCTTTTTGGCAGAGATTCTCTTGGGCATGGTTGAGCAACAGCAACCACACACAGTCTCCAGAACCAGCAGAATTATTACAGCAAACCACACGTGGTGTAGCATGGTTTCCAAGCCGCGGGGGGGGGGGGGGGGGGGGGGGGGAATAGTTAGAGAATATCCTGACCGCGGGAACTCTCCCAGCAGCGTTATTAATTCGCGAGGTACTATTCCACGAAACAGGATGCCACATTTCTGTGGTTAAATTCACGGAAAAAAGTGCACGCGCGTTGCTATGTGCGAGCACCCTTAAGCCATGAATTAAATCTTAACTTCAATCTCCAGCTATCACTAGGATTAGCCATTACCAGACACTTCTGATGAGCTGTCTATTTCAGCTTTCACTGTCTGGTATAGCTAATCCTAGTGATAGCTGGAGATTGAAGTTAAGATTTAATATATTCATGGCATAAAATGATATGAAACTTTATAGGGCATGTTGTGCAGCAACCAGATGTTGTACAGATCAGTTCAAGGGTAAATATCACTTCCATATTCACTATCATCCTCACACACAATACTATTCTTATCGTCATTTCTCCATTGTTCTGCTGTCTTGTGATAAGTACAATACACAAGCCTTGCAGAACTAGTCTAGAAGAAGTGGGCTGGTAATTACCTTTCCTTCAAGGTGTTTGGTGTATATTTCAGGGTGGGAAGTTCAGATAGCTGCACTTCTGCTATTGAGAGGTAACCAGTGGACAACGAACAGCAACCATTTCACAAAGTTACTGTGAAAATGTAGAAGAAGAGTCAGCTCTCATCACTCAGTAACTTCAATGATTCCTGTATCCTAGGGACAGTTCCAGTGTGAATGACAGGGAGGGGCCCAAATATATTTAGGTCAAAACTTATAATAAAATTTAATGAAATAATGTTGGACATTAATTTATAAATGAAGGGTATAAATTAGCATGCATAAACAAAATTGCCTGTATTTGTATCTTTGTACGCTGTGTAATTTCTATAAAACTTGGTTTGGAGGAGGGGGGGGGGGGCCTGGCCTTCAGACTCCCTCCCCCACCCCCACCAATCCTCCCGTATATCCTTAGGAAGAGTTTAAATTATTTAAAAGTTAAGCTTAATCATATACCATTTCATGCTCTGCAGTAGTAAGCGGCTTAGAAATAATTAAATATTATTATAATTATAATGCAGCTCATGCAGCTTTAGCTACACAAAGAGTTCACAATGCACACTAAAATAAAATTCATCTAACTTTTAAGGAGTATAATTAGAAAATGATAATGCTACAAACTTTGAAATATGGAGATTTTTTAGTTGTGTTGAAATTAGCCTCAGTACAGAGAGTAAGAGGGTGAAAAAAGGTTAATAGTACCAATACTGAGGTACTTGTTAATTAGGAAAAGGCAGAGTGGTTAAAGCCCTACTGATTCTATTTCTCGGAATTTCTAGGATCAAAGAAGTGCCGCACAGGTTCTTGTAATCCACAGGAGCACCCTTTGAAAATTAAGATTTGTTTATGTAGGAAATTGAAATGATACCCTGAAAGTATTCAACCGCAAACGTTCATAAGAGGCTTACCTTTGAGTGCTCACTTGTAAGATTATATCTACATCTAGCTATGTATAAATACAGGAAATCAAAATGTAAGTGAAATTACTATTAAGTTTTGAAAAAAAAAACAACCTTAAAGTTACTTACAGGGGCTAGCAATAAATTAACTATCCAGTATATATATATAATTTTATGATACCCAGTATCATAAACATACACCTCATATGAAATAATTCCTCTAGGTATATATTTAGGCCACTACAAGAGCAGCTCTAAAACTGAAGCTGGTGTTGACTAAAATTATATTATAACTACCAGTATAAACAGGACACTTTCTAATGGTTTCCCCTACTAAGAGTTCCCAATGGAGGAAACACTTTGTAGGCTTATAACTACTGCATTCAGAGGACATATTTTAGTCTGGAAAGAAGGAAAACCGTATGTGTAAGTGAACATTAATTAGAGTCATACAAATATGAGTGAGTATTACATATTTACATGCACTTGCTTCTAGATTATGGTCATCCAATCAGTAGGCACAACTATTTCAATATAGCTCTTATCTCTCTATATATATAATATATTCATTTATCTATTCTATGCTAGATATTTTCACAATAGTATTCAAGTTCATGACCCAACTAAAGATATCTCAGGTATGCAGTACATTACCCTCAAATATGCTAAGTTAATAGCTTACCAGCCTAGCTTACCAGTTTCTGGGTTTTTGTAGCTACATTTTCTACTACCCAACCTGGTCAGAGCAGCTGCTAAATAATTAGTTGGGAGTAGTATGGGGAAGTACCCTTATAAACTGCCGGTCTGTGAGGGTTACAGCCAACTTTATCATGAGTGACCAACCCAATTTGTAGCTACACTTTCAGGCTCAATAATTCTGAAATGGTATAAGTGAACAATTTCAAATTAGCTATCTAAACCTGCATTTTATGTGTTCTCTGCCTCAATAATAATGATTTTACAGTACAGGCTCAGAAATATATTTGAGACTGTACAAATATACAATGCCAAGCTATCTATATCAGCAAAACATTCCCCATCTCAAAAAATGTTTTCACAATACAGCCTCAGTGCTGATAGGTCAGTACCTGTGGTGCTTCATTAACATAATTCTCATGTCAGACTTTGAAATGGTGTTCTTTATAAAGACACAAAATACCAGCAGTATCTTAGCTAGCTGTTGATGTTTCTCCATGGCTTCCACTCGTCTCAACTGAGTTTATTTTATGTACGAGTTCTCTTTGTGTTGGAATTAAGATTGTTTATGTAAGCATCATGCAGCTCAACTTCAAACCTTTGTCTAGGGAGAATGTGTTGGCACAACAATTGCGAATTATTGAATGTCTGCATAAAGTTTTCCTGGAAATGTTTAACATTATTCATTTTTAAACAATCAAAGGTTAGAAACCTTTTGTAAGCTAATATTTGTACATGTGACTTAGTGAGCTATGAAAGAAAAAAAAAAAGAAAAAAAAAAGCAATTGGCTTTAGCCTTGCACTCAGGGCAATCTTCCTCTTGAAATGGAATGGAAGACCCATCCTGAAAGCAAGTGATGGATAGTATGTAGCTGGGTATACAGTAACTTTAAAAAATCAATTTACCATGTCACACTTTTGTAACGTAGCAATAAAACTCCTACATTAAGGACTTCATATTGATTTTTGCCTGATTACATTATAAAGAATTAATTTGCATGAGAACTATGCTTTTTTATGGTCCCTAATCCTTGGCTAAATAATATTCTAGGTAGCTAATATAATTTAAACAGACTATTGGACTGAGTTGGAATCGATATATTGGGTACCAAACGTTTGCTGAAACCATATTAGTACCCGGAAAAAATATCAGATGACATTTATAAGACAAAGTTTTGTTGGATGGACCCAGTTCCTGGGATTAAATTATATACAAACATAAATTTCGTGTATTAGTTAAGTGCCAATATTATTTCTATAAAATTGTAATAGTATATGGTACAGATGTTACAAAATGGAAAAGACTAAAAATGCTGTCATGACAATGAATTAAAATTTTTTTAAAAATTATATGAAAAAAATTGCTAAAATGTTTTTTAAGTACGTGAAGAGAGTTCAATCTCTACAGGAGGTTGTTCTGTGGGATGGCTTTGAGCAGAAGAAGTCTTTGGCGTGTAGCTACCTTTCTTTTTAGATGCAAAACAGCATATCAGGATAATGACAATGATGAGTACAATTACTGTTACTATAAGTACAGCCAAAACTGCCATAGCCACAGAGAATCCAGCCCTGGACACTACACATCCTGTACTTGGGCTCAAGGGACCGGGAGCGGGTTGCGGACTCGGAGATGAACAGATTTGTCCTTGGCTCACTATTGAATTGTAACTAGCCACGTCGAAGTTAAAGCTCCCGTGCAGGTTGATTCCAGGGGGAGGAGACCACTGCTGGCCGGGGCCGTATTCCTGTACGATAACTGCCATTCCGTCGAGAAGATGCTCCTCTATGTGGCAGTGCATTATCCAATACCCTGGATTGTCGGCTTCGAATGAGATCACCACGTAGCCCCCTGCCGGGATCATGACCGTGTCCTTCCTTATGGCGCTGGCTACAACTTCCCCGTTGGAAGAATTTGTGCGGTTTAGAACTGCTTGGGGGATACCGTTTCTCCACCTGGGATTGGTACAGAGGGTGTCATTGCCGCAATCTATGTCTCGATTGAATCGAATAAGCTTTCCAGTGCTCTCATTATACTCTCCGTAACCGATGTACACGATGGTGTAGGCGTGTCCGTGAAGATGAATGGGGTGAGAAAATTCTGACGGTATCCCACTGAACACCATGGCAACAGATGGCTGAGCTAGAGCTCCGTTGAACGTAAAGTTGTTAACTATGGGAACGACATCTATGCATTTGCAACCGTTTGGGCCGTTAGGGTTAACCTCACACTTGTTGCAAGTGTTTGTAGTGTTGTCATTTTTCTGATTTTCATATTGGAAGCAGTTGGTGGCATAGGAGGTCTGGGGAAGCTGGAAACTGTTGGCGTTCACTGAGCTCCGCCCATTTGCTCCCTGGAAGGCAAAGTTTAAGAAGTGCATACAATCTTCGCAACTTGAATTTGGAGGAAAATTCGGAATATCCGAGTCTGGAGTGGCAGTACGCCTGACCAATGAAGTCAGTGGAACACATAAAGTGTTGAAAGATGAAGGATAAATTCTAAAAGGACAATTAAGGGTCATGCAAGGTGCTTCTGCAGTACATGTACGATTACGCTCTGGAACATTGGAATACGCAGTTGTCCAATCAAGATCGCTGGAGTTTCCGTACGTCAGAATAGCGCGAGCAGACTGCTCCTGCTGAAGATTATCAGCCAGTATATCAGCACGGATCCAGAAATTGGTGCCTTCTTGGCTGTTAGCCTCCAGTAAAAAGTCATATGTCTCTCCTGCATGGATTATCATGTAGTCCACCTCCACTGGTTCAAAGTATTCCCCATCAGAAGCTATTGCCTTCAATTTGTGTCCATCCACTGAGACTCTAAAGGCGTAAATACTAATTGATCCCACCATCCTAAAATGGAAAGTACTGCCTCGTTGTACGCTGAAAATGCTCAGAGGCGTGGCAATGTCGCTGTCCATTCGTCCCTTTCCATTGATGAGTCCAGACCAAAAGGGTATTCCTCCAAGATTAGCTCCATCGGGACTTGAGTATCCGGGAAATGAAGTGTTCATGTTAGTGGGAATTTGTCCTATCGGCAGGCTATTGTAAAAAGGAAGGTCAGCCAGAGACTGGGGCAAGAACTCCGCTTTCCTCTGCCAGTCGATGATGGTGAAGGTGTGCTCACCGGCGTTGTCTACTACACTATTGTACGTGCTGTTGTTCAAAATGGTTCCCAGAGTAGCCAATTCTCGGATGACCAATCCTCCAAAGAGACCATCACTTTTCTGGCTTCCCACGTGTGAGTGGTACCAGTGCGTACCGGCAGGCTCGGCTTTGAAGATGTAGTCAAACGATGACCCAGCATCGATCGGAGGTTGCGACACGAACCCAACTCCGTCCATCCATGCAGTGCCCTTCTGGAACATGCCATGCCAGTGAATGGTAATACCTTCACTCTCCAAGTGGTTCAAGACATGCACAACAATCGTCTGTCCTTCCGTCACCACCAGCGTTGGGCCTGGTATACGACCGTTGATTAACAGGAGAGGGCGATAATTGACTCCATCCAACGTCATTGGTATACTGCAGTTGTTTCTGGGAAACTCTTGCAAGTCAGTGAATCCTGTTATGTTGCATTGGCCTGTCATGTTCAAGCTGGGGGAGAAGCCTGTTCTTTCCAGTGAGAACAAGTATCCTCCATTGACTGAGAGCTGTCTTGTATTTGGTATGAAAGAGTAGGATGCAAAACTGAATCGCTCCTCTACCCGAAAGGTGAATTCACACACAGTAGTAGTTTCTGCACTTGGGCACTCGCAAAATTCACTCTGATCTGGACAGTCAACAATAAGCGATGAGGAGCTGTGAATTAAGCCAAATATTAAGATCAAGATCATCTCCATGCCTGAAGCTGGTAGGAGGTAAATTTGAAGACTTTTGCATAAAATATTTTGAAGGATTTTAAAGTTTGTTTTCTGTTGTATCATTCTTTTATAGCTGACACCCAACAAGCAGTTCAAATGCTTCTGCCAATTGCACCTTGACCTCCCATACACACAAATCATCCCTTGATAATACAATTTCCTGTAGCATTCTGAAGGTTAAGAGGAAACTGAATGATTATGTAAATAGAGACATTCCAAAGAGCAAATTACTTATGTTGTTGAACATATATTGCAGAAAGCAAAGGCTGAAGTTGCACAAGGATATTTATATAGAGAGGCCAAGGACAGAAATAAAACCAGCTAATGAGTGTTTTTTTTTTAAATAAGCTTAACAAAAAAAATTGTTTTTCTCTCGCAATTATAGAATGTTTTGACAAATATTCTTTTCCAAATAGAATTGGTAATCTAATAAGTTTATTTCACAGCTTATTTCTCACCTTTTGTTTATCCTCTGTATCACACTGCAAAGTGGAATCTTTCACCTTTTATCATTCGCAATCTAAACAGTCCACTAAAATGCTAAGGTCCCACATATTATTAAACAAACTATACAGATGGGCTATTGAATATGTATAAGCTAGCTACTAAAATATGTGTAGCTACTAATTATGCATTTTTACTTAATTTATTTATTGTTTTTTTTATAATGAATTTTCTTTATTATTTACCAAATACGGAACTATGAGGTTCAAGGGCTACAAAATGCTACATAAGGAATATTTCATAGACAGAATGTATGGCTCATGTCCATTAACTTTTCCATGCAGCAGAATAAAGTGTGCCATCTCATCATCTGTTTAAACATACAATTGATAGCTAGTATATTAAGTACTGCCAGTTTCATTCATTCATTCACACACAAAGTATGTTATTCATACCAAATTTGGTATGATATAGTGTCACTCATATCAATAGATGGTGTACTACCCATATCACTCTGCATTCTATGACATACATACCATGCATATTAGGATATCAAGTATGATTTTTTGTCCACACAGCACATGATTTAATGATTCAGTCATTCTCAGCTGAAATAATTATAATAATAGCAAAATTTTCTCATTCTAACAGCCAATATTGTTAATTAAAACTTAACCAGCCGTTTAGACTTCTTGCCTAAGTCCTCTTCAGTGGTCAATCGACCTCAGTTGACCCCTGAAGAAGACTTCGGGTTAAGTTTTAATTAATAATATTGGCGGTTAGAATGAGAAAAATTTGCTAACATGATTTACATGCCATAGTAATTATAAGCTAGTGGTGCACTTAAATGATGAGTGAGATGGACCAAGCTATATTCGAAGAACCCAAGTGTAATGTTCAGCACCACACTCAAGCTAGAATGCACTAGCTATCAGGGGTGCAGCAAGGATTATTAAAGGAGGAGGGGCGGGTTACTGAGTGGCCACACCCAAACTACACCGAGACCACATCTATTGGATATCAAGCAGCAGCAATAATTATTTAGCAAGCAAGCAAGCACACTCAATTCAATTCTATACTACGTACAGGAAGTCGTAATTAGCAGACATGGTGGTCTAGTTGAGGAATTTGAAACTAAAATCTAGGTGGGCTTCGAAGGCACAAGTTGTGTGGGCTCTAAAGACACACGAAACTGTAGAGATTATAATATAAGGAATACTCAGTTCTGATCATTCACAGTGACACCCAACCATAACCCTAAAAAAAAAAAGAATGAGAAAAACCTGTCAATTTTAAGCCACAGACCTGACCCAATAGCAAATGTAGTCTATAACAATCAATGTGCTTATCTTCATTATATATTAATTCATTTTTAATGAACACTAGTGGGTGGACTATATCCTAATGATACAAGTGCAGGAAGTCTAGTGCATTCCACAGGGTGCAGTGTCAACACAAGGTTTGTATAAGAATAAGGTTTAACTTTACTGTGTAAGGTGTAAGGAAACAACCACAACTTCCTGCTGGTTATAGCTATTTGATGCTCCATTCAACTCTTGCAATGAACTTTCTGTGTACTTTTATCATTTAACATTAGAGAATAGGAAGTTTTGTAAGTGCAGGAAGTCTAGTGCATTCCACAGGGTGCAGTATCAACACAAGGATTTGTTAGGTGCTGTGCAGCCGTCGTGAACTACTGCTTTTAGGGTCCCTCAGGCCTAAGTAGTGCCCTCGCTGCGCTAGGTTTGTATAAGAATAAGTTTTAACTTTACTGTGTAAGGTGTAAGGAAACAACCAGAAAAGACAACTTTTCCTGCGTTTAGGAAGCCACAATAGTGAAGTACAGGATACTAGAATGTAGAAGCCAACTCCCTCATATATTAAATATATAGCTAATTTCATAGTGGTATTATAATAATAATAATATAATAATAATAATCATAAACACTTGCACATTTATAACTCAAAGGGTGTTAAATAAAAAGACAATGAATAAAAAAAATTAAGTCACAAAGTAAAGTCCTCGACAAGAAATAAGGGCAATTTATAATCTCATTCCACGACTGCATCTTCTGGGATTGAGTCTGGAATAATGTTTAAAAGGGCACTTAATTCATAATCATGACTATTTTGCTTAAAATTAGCAATTATTTCGGGGTGACTATTATAACAACTGGTGCATATTTTATCATTTTCAGTGATGTACAAATCCATATCACTGACTTGACAAAAATGATATTTAATGGCAACTAACAGTGTTAGGACAGTGCCTGTACGACCCCCTTTATGTTAGCACTACATGTATACTTGAGAGTTGATTGTGCAATGCACTTGTTTATAAGAACAGCACAGTGGAACTAGCTTCCCATCATCAGTGTTATGTTTTCTTTGTTCTGTAATGTCCAGCCTGGTACATAGTCACCTGAATTAAATTTTCTTTCTGTCTTTTTCACATGCATAACAAATATAGCTGTCAACTGTGATAGTTTTCTCCATGGCCCGGAGCTTTGTTGAAAGTTCAGGATCCCAAGTGGACAGCTTTATGTAATAGGAAGCAGATTTGCAGCATAGCTAACTGGCAAGGACCACATTATCTGCCTGGATGGATCGTTGTCTTTGGACCTCTTCTCCTTAGCACTGAACTCTTTGATTATACATACAAAGTATTATCATAATACATTCAACATCACTTAAAAAAATTTTTGTTTTGCAGTTACAATAATTTGGTATATCATAAATACATGAATGACTATGACATATCACTAATTATTTTAGTCTAATTTGGTTGCAGATTGCTATGTCCCGAATTAATAAGAAATATATAACTTGCCATATTAAAAGGTGTTCTGATGCTAAAATGGTCTGGTCATCCGGCCCACGCATTTTCCTTAAAAATTGATGCTGAAAAAACCCCAACAACTTCAAGCAATGGTAATTCTTTAACATGCTGAAATTATTTAGGGTGATAAGGTCTCTCTGATGTACACCAAAATTCAGACCATTGGCATCTTTGTAAGCTGAGTTAGGAGCGATTTACTTCTGCGGACATTTCGTGTTGTTTCTCCGCAACCGTCCAAGCTTTTCTGCCGATTCAAGACTCTACGGCTTCCTCTCATTATGTTCGCACTTCCTACGTTTAGTTTTTAGCTATAGCAACTTTACTTTTCTAAATATCCGACCACTAATGTCAACTTTTGCTTCCGGCAAGCTATCAAGAAAATCTAAACGTAGGCCTGTTCACCTTACGTCACCGAATTACTGTTCCAAGTTTAGACTGCATCCCGTGACCCCTTATAGCTCAAAAATACTTGTCGCAAATTCGGGTCTGACTAAAACATGGACCGGACCGGGCCAATTTTTTTTTTGGGCCCACTTTCGACTTAGATTTTTTTACTGACCGCCAGCGGTGGGTGGAGATTTAGATAAGTCTCCGCCTAACGGATATGCAAACCAGAAGCCGTGCCCTCAAACCGTGACGTTACATTGGGTAAAGCATTTTAGAGTTTTTATTATGGCTTCTTCAGCTTCTTATACTATCTTGTATCCACAATCTTGTGAATTAAAGAGTAGTATAATTCATGAAGCAGCAATTCAGCGATCAGTGGACTATCTCGAGGGGTAGACCAGAAGTGGTTGTGTGATGAGGTAAGCAGCTGGACACAATTTGGAAGACCAGTTATGAATAAAGTAGCTATGTTAATTAATAAAGGACTGTAGCAGCCTAATTTAGAGGTCATTTGATGTACTTAAATTTTAACTCTCCTTATATCATTAAAAATGGTAAATTATACTACCATCATTGTGGTTTGGAGGTAAGTTAGCTAGTGAAGCTTATATGTAAAGCAAATGGAAGAGGAGAGTGTTAAGGATGCACATCGGTTGCTTTGGAGGGCAAAGTACCGCGGTAAAACTCTGGTTAGATTTAGAGTAGCACTATCGGCAGCAGTTGCAAGGTTTCCCCCCAAGTATTCTGAGTTTGCTGGCTCATTTTCTAGTACTACTGGGACCTGGTACACAGCTAAAGTTCTTGCAAATAATTTGGTTGGACACTGATCCTTATGCTGTATAGGAAATAGTCTCTGGCCAAATAAACTATTAGAATTGATTCCCAATATATCGTGGAATTTATTATAGTGGCTACCAGAGAAACAAAAGTAAGTACTTAGAAATGTTAATAGCAGTACTTTATTATTATTATTATTATTTATTTTTTGTATGCTCTACAATTGGGACGATTCTGAAGGTTTAGCTAGTGAAGGTTTAGCTAGTGAAGGCTGCATGGTGTGCAAGACTCCAGGCTATTTAAGTTTAGGCCAACAGAATTCCAAAAATTCAACGCATAGTATATTAAAGAATAGTAAATACTCATTTTTTTCTCAGGTTAGCTAATCGCTTACAAAGAATAACACATCTTTTTGTCTTTATTTTTTTCACCTTTGGATAATAGTTCAACTACCTTTTTCAGTGGCAGTACTGCAAGAGGGAATGCTGTAGTCAATGCTGTAGCCATTCTGGGTTGTGCTGAGCATTCTATTGACATTTTATAATTTTAACGCTATTATTATTATTATTATTGTTGTTTTTATTATTATTATTATTATTATTATTACAAATTACTTTCTCCAGCTCCTAGAGCTGAGATTTCAAGTACAAGGAAAGAAAAAAAGGATAATAAGCATCCAGCCAAGGGGCATATCAATCACCATCAGAAAATAAACGGGACAAAAAATAATAAGGCCAAAGAAGAAGAGAATTAACCTGATGCCAGATTTTCTTCCTAAACTTGGTGACAGCAGACTTCAACAACAGTCACTATAATAATCTTTATTATCCAGTGACACTTGGACTATTTAGAATTAATAAATTTATGTGAGATGTATCGATCTCTAAAGTTTAACTGTATAACTTGATTGCTAAAATAAACTCACTATTGATGACATACCATTGTGCAGGTAACTTTAGAACAAATCATTCATTTAAACACAGAAACAACAATCAATGAAATCTTGAAGCAAAACATGGAAATTTGCTTCATGCAGATTGTATCACAGCATCAGAGGGAGGTTTTAACTTCTGCCATTCTTGCTTATTAATTCCATATGTATATCCTTGGTCTGCCAGAATAAAGTCACTTAGCGATAAAAGTAATATAACTAGTGATGTGCTTGAGCACAAATGGCCAGCGAGCTTTTATATGAATGATTTTGACTTCTACCTGAAGCTACTGAAAATAAGGTCCAGTTTTTAAATTTAGCATACAGGGTAAAGGGATTTCAGTGCCATAGTAACAACTCTCTGCAACTGCTTGGAAGGTAAAAAAACAACAACAAAACAATACACGTTATTTAAAAGTTTTCTTTGTGATATTCTTTAGCTAAGTAGTGGTTGTAACACACAATGCTTTGACACAACTGGACATGCACCTACACAGACTTACCTTCGCAGTAGTATAGTCTAGTGGACAATGTATTTTCAAGTAAATACTGTTGCGCACGGCTTATAACCATGACAAAGAGCGCATTGACTTACCACCGCCACTAACTCGAATAGAAATGGAAGTCCCTTAAGTTTTCAAGTTTTAACTGCACCCGCAAAAAGAATTCTAAACGGTAAACAATTCAATTTCTATGGTGATACGGGTACTGATCGATAAACCAGAGGATTCTGTTTAGTGCAATTTGGGATGGGGTCGACCACATAACTAACACAAAAATGCGAGGGTCAAAGTACAAAATGACATACGTACGTCCATATATATAAATAAACTAGTGGTGTGCTTGAGCACAAATGGCGAGCGAGCCTGATAGTTAGGTAACATAAAATGTTACTATTTTTAGCTTACTTCATGCAAACACTATAATAGCAGTTGTGACATTTGATTCAAACAAATACAAAATCACTCTCTTACCTGATTAATGGTGACTTTTGTAGTATCAAACATCAACCATTCTGATAATCTCAATCACCAGTAACTCTTGAACAAGCTCTCAGCTACGATAAAAAATAAACCAGTGTTATTTTGTAATTTTAGCCAACAAATATGGAATTACTACGTACCTCATTCTTGAGTATTGATAACTTCTGTAGTATCAAATTGAAGTTACTTTGACCATCTGAATTACCTTGAATTTTTGACAACAAGCTCTCACCTACAAAAACAAAAGACAATCAATTTTAGCACACAAATACAAAATTACTTTCTTACCTCATTTTCTTGAACAGTGGTAACTTTTGTAGTACCAAAATTTGAGTCATTCTGACTATTTGAATTTACCAGTCACTGTTGACAACAAGCTCTTAGCTATAAAAAAGAAAGGTCATAGTTATTTTTGCATATTTAGCTAACAAATGGAATTACGTACTTACCTCAGCATCCCTGGAGTAGTAGTAGTAGCTTCCTTAGCATTAATACTTTATGTGCTTACATACGCTTTTCAGAAGTAGTGATAGCTCTCTTAGTACTGACTACAGGTGGCTCTTGACTACTAACAAGCCGCTCTTAGCCGCCGAAGTTTGAATTTAAATCTGGTAAAGGGTCTTCAACGCCATAGTAACCGGTCGAATCAACTTTTTGTTTCTTGAAAAGCAAGCATTTTCGCAGGAATTTTCTCACACTTTGGAGCTTTAGTATAAAGTAAGGCTTGCTTAATGCTGTAGTTTCAGAATAAACTGGGGTCAAGCCTAAAAAGCCGTGTTTTTTTAAGAAAAAAGTTCCCAGCGCGCGCGTTTAAAGGGCATACGTACAATCCATACATACATACATACATATATACATATATACATACTAGTGGTGTGCTTCAGCACAAATGGCGAGCGAGCCTTAAACTACACTATTGTTAACCCTCTCGTTCCTGAATTGTTTTGACGCGCACGGAAAAATCTAATTTTCTACCGCGGAATAGAGCATTGCCGTTTTATTTTTTTAACTCGATGCTGGCTGGGAAAACCCCATAGCAACCATATATCACTAAATAGACCAAGAGTTTGGGATTCCCCTCATTTTTTGATTGAGAAAATTGAATAATATTTAAGCCATCTACTAATACTTCAAAAAAAAAATTTTTTCCCCCCCCAAAAATCCACTTTTCCCATCAATAAAAAAATAAAATAAAATAGAAATAATATTGTTTGATGCATTATATACCAATATTATATTAGTTCAACAATAAAATATGTTGTTTGTTGTGTGTGGTGCTGATTGTGATCATGTAGGAGACATCTATGAGTGTCCACGAGGAACGTATGCCATCGGACGTCGAGCTCCACTACAAAACAATTTCATATACACAAAAACACAAACAACAAAGATATTTGTAATACAAACAACAAATTATTGATGATTCTATATAATTGCAACTTTATGATGTATTGTATGCGGTTTCATACAGGATTTTTGTTTGGGGGGGTGGGGGTGGGGCTGCGAGTGTACTTCGCCACACCCATTATTTGGAACCTACACTACTTTGATGCACATTTTTGCATAAGAGTCTATACTTCACACTGATGATCAGTGTTCGGTTCTATGCACTAAATGACTCAGTTATGATAGAAAGATAATGGGATACAATATCAGACAAAAAATAAATGCTTCCAAAATGTTCATTTCTATTCAACTCCCAAAATTCTATGGGGGAACCCAGGGCTAGCCTTCCACTGTATGAACCCCTGGCATGAATACTCAACACTGTACATGACAGAAACAATCGTTGTATTGAGAAAGTGTAATTTGAAAATGAAAAGCAGTACAAGCACACACATGGAATTCAACTTACCCGGCATGGATGGTGTCACAGACTGAACGATCCCTCCCAGGTTAGTATCCGGAACCTCCATACAATACCCAAAAAAACACAGACAACAATGATATTTGTAACATAACAGCTGGCCTCGCTGATTTGCCCCCCCCTCCCCCGTCATTACTTTTCACTGACATTCTTGTACCATAACCCCCCCTCCCCCCTCTGCCCCAGCTGGACACCCAAATATCAGTAAGTTGAAATGAAATTCAACTTACCCGGCATGGATGATGTCACAGACCGAAAAAGACCCCCGAGTTCATTCTCTCCCAGGTTAGATCCCGAAGTGCCACATACTGTTTGTCCATGGTTGCTCTCTCTCTTTCCACAAATGCACGCACACACATACACACACACACACAAGAAAAAAGAAGCTGCAGGTGAATACAGATCATAAAAATAAATGTATAATTTATTATACATAAATTGACTGGTGTACACACACACACACACATGAAATTCAACTTACATGGGCATAGTAGCCCCGATCCAAAAAGATCCAGAGTTCCCTCCCAGGTTGGATCCGGAAGCGACGCATACAGTTTGTCCACGGTTGCTCTCTCTCTTTCCACAAATGCACGCACACACATACACACACACACAAGAAAAAAGAAGCTACAGGTGAATACAGATCATATAAAAATAAATGTATAATTTATTATACATAAATTGACTGTGTACACACACACACACACACACACATGAAATTCAACTTACATGGGCATAGTAGCCCCGATTGGAAAAGACCCCCCTCCCCCCCCCCCAAGTTCGTTCCCTCCCCGGTTAGATCTGGAAGCGCCAGAATAACATTTCAACTCCACGCACACACATATACATCGAGTGTGAAGCTCCACTACAACACCACAAAAACACAGACAACGACAACGACAATAACAATACATATTACAAATTTTGGGATGTTCAGGGGTAGGGGGGGGGGGGAGCAGCCACAAATATCAAAGTCTGTGGTCCTTCACACAAAAGATTATGGAATATCAATGGGTGTGTTGTCATCTTTCTTCCACTCTCCCCCTACCTCATCCACCCGACTCTTGTTCTTCAATTCCCGCCTTCTCCAACCGCGAGGACGTCCAGAACTCGGAGCAGGAGGAGCCACTTCCTCTTCTTCATCACTGGAACCTGCTGCCTATTCGTGTTTCATCATTGGAAGACTCAGGTCCGGTATCCTCTCCTTCATCACTGGAAGACTCTGCTCCTGTCCCCTCATCTGCGTAATCTGGGTCGGTGACTGCATTCACATCTGGTCCTAGTAGTATATGTGGTTAAAACTTTTTTTAATTTTTTTGAAAATTTGAATTTGTTCAAAAAACCACAAGCCACTTTCAAATCTCAAAACTCAATGAAATATATATAATATTATAGCTAAACAGCTTACTCTATCTCAATATAGCTATAAATAAGTCCTTTCCACAACAGAAGCCTGCTATTTTTCAAGAGAAAGACAAGAGAAAGACAAGCTTACCTCGATCATCTTCTTGACTCCCATTTTCAGTATCAGAGTTGACGGGGTCTGGTCCACCAACCCTGATACAGGGCCTCCTATAGCCCTAGATGTCGTCTCCCTTCTCTCCGCTTGATCCTGAGTCGCTAGAGAGTCAGCATCAAGCAAGTCTAAAACTTGCACCGCATTGTAATTTCTAGACGCCATCTTCCAAAAAATGACTTTGAAAAAAAATTTTTTTTGCATAGTTACCAGGATCACACGGCACGCTCACTTTTATCCTATGATGTAATAAGCATTGCCTGAGACTGTACGTAATAGGGAGGTCCCCAGTTGAACTGGCGATTTTATAAAAAATGGAGAAGACAGTAAGTCAAACCGCAAAGTCTTGGTCGGCAAAGAAGCGGTTGTTTCAATGTGTTATGGAAGGCTACTGAGCTCAAGCAATTTTTTGCTGCTTCTACAAAGCTCTGGAGATGACTGGATCCATAAATGAAGCTGCTGTGAAGACGGTAACTTTTTTTAAAATTCGACGGAGAACCGATGTTTTTTTTTTTGCCGAGGAAGAAATAAACGCAACTGCTGTAAGGTACTGTCGAAGCAGTCCTGGCTGGAAGCTATTTTAGATGCTTCTCCAATGCATTGGGCACCTGTGTATGCAATCTGAAGGTTCTAGCTATAAAGTAACTATTTTTAAAAATTCGGAGAAGTCAATCGGTCTTAACCCGCTTTAAAGCGGGATCCGGAACGAAAGGGTTAAATGATTGATTTTAACAACTAACACTCAAGCTACTAAAATAAAGTCGAGTTTTTAAATTAAGTATATGCGGTAAAGCGGTTTCAATGGCCATAGTAACCGCTCCCCGCAACTGTTTGAATTGAAAAAGAAGCAACAAAATCAAGTCACGTTATTTAAATTTTTCTTTGTGATATTCTTAATAGTAGTTGTAACGCACAATACTTTCACACAACTGTTCGTCTAGTGGACAATGAATTTTCAAGTAAATGCTGTTCAGTAGGGCTTATAACTGTGACAAATAGAAATGGAGCTCCCATAAGTTTTTGCGTTTTAACTGCACCCGCAAAACAATTCAAAGGGGTAAACAATTCAATTTCTAAGGTGATACGGGTAATGGTCGCTAAACCAGAGGATTCTGTTTAGTGAAGTTTGGGACGGGGTCGAACGCCGAGCGAACACAAAAATACGGAGGGTCAAAGTACAAAATGACATACATACGTCCAAACATATATATAAACTATAGTGGTGTGCTTGAGCACAAATGGCGAGCGAGCTAGCCTTAAACTACACTATTGTTAAATTATTGATTTTAACAAGTTACACTCAAGCTACTAAAAATATAAAGTCGAGTTTTTAAATTACGTATGCGGTAAAGGGGATTCAATTCCATAGTAACCGCTCCCCGCAACTGTTTGAATTGAAAAAGAAGCAACAAAATCAAGTCACGTTATTTAAAGTTTCTTTGTGACATTCTTAATAGTAGTTGTAACGCACAATACTTTCACACAACTGAACATACCTACGCAAGACTAGTAACCGCTCCCCGCAACTGTTTGAATTGAAAAAGAAGCAACAAAATCAAGTCACGTTATTTTAAGTTTCTTTGTGACAATCTTAATAGTAGTTGTAACGCACAATACTTTCACACAACTGAACATACCTACGCAAGACTTACCTTGTGGTTAGTCTAGTGGACAATGAATTTACAAGTAAATGCTGTTGAGTAGGGCTTATAACTGTGACAAATAGCGACTAACTCGAATAGAAATGGAGCTCCCATTAGTTTTTGCATTTTAACTGCACCCGCAAAAGAATTCAAAGCAGTAAACAATTCAATTTCTAAGGTGATACGGGTAATGGTCGCTAAACTGGAGGATTCTGTTTAGAAAAGTTTGGGACGGGGTCGAACGCGGAGCGAACACAAAAATACGGAGGGTCAAAGTACAAAATGACATACAGACGTCCAAACATATAAATAAACAAACATCCCCGATTTTCAATTGTGTTTCCCCTGTAAGTGTCTCGCTCGCTAAGCTCGCTCGCCAAATAACATATACCAGATTTTGCATTATCCACCCCCAATACTGTCTCGCTAGCTAGCCAATAAATAAACATCCCCGATTTTCGATTGTGTTACCCCTGTAAGTGTCTCGCTCGCTACACTCGCTCGCCAATAATAGAAGGAAAAGGGTCGCGACGCCAGACTAGCTACACATCGCTCTAGCCAGTTTTTGCTGGACACCCCTATGTTTTTAAAACAGATTTATGAACTAGCTTGCCCTACTTCTACTAGAGTCATTCAATTCCTAAAATTCTTACCAGTTAAGTATGGAGACTGTTCAATACTCCTAAGAGCCCCAGTAGCCATATTTAAAATGAATCCGTTATCTACAATCACGTGACCGTTTTCCCCCCGCAAAAAGCCTTTATTTTACTACTAGTGGTGTGCTTGAGCACAAATAGCGAGCGAGCCTTAAACTACACTACAGTCGAACCTCCAACAACAGCCATGCATGGGGACGAACCCTTTGGCCTTTGTAGAGAGTTTGACCTTATTTCGGAGTTTTTTGGATTAGATGAAGATCTTGTGGACCCAGAATGAAAAGTGACGTGATTAAATACATTAAATGAATCGGACGGATTCTTAAGACATTTAACAAAAAATAATAGGTCTAGTAATTGTAGGTAGTACATTAGTGGTAAAATATTGAGATGAATAAGTCTTAATTTGTAAGAAATATTATTATAATTATTTAAAATGTATTTAGTTGCACGCGGTTGAACTCTTTCCAATAAGATAATGTCTTGTATTTTATTGGGAAACCATAGCTGGGAACAGTAGGTCAGCTGAGATCTTACAAGTGATAGATAGAGGGACTTCTTAATGTTAATGGGTGATGTGCAAGGAATTGTTCGCCTAATTAAATACAGAGACCGATAAGCTTTGCTGCATATTTCTTTGATGTGGACAGACCAAGATAAACTATATATCAGAGATTAAAATACCTAATTCTTTCTGTTGAGTCACTGTTTTAATTGTATCATTACCGATGGTGTAATTGTTGTTAGTAAATGATGATAGGGAGACGTTCACGTATGCACATTTAGAAGTATTTATAGAAAGTTTTCAAGATTGACACCATGACAATAAATTGTCAAGATCCTTTTGAAGAGCTAAATTCTGACTAGCAGAGTTTAGAGAGGCAATAAGTTTGGCATCATCAGCAAATAAAAACACAGACGAAAAAGAGCAGAGAGACGGTATGTCGTTAACATAAATAAGAAAAAGCAAAGGTCCAAGTACACTACCTTGAGGTAAACCTGATTTGACAGGAAGTAAATCAGATTTACACCCTTCAACCTCAACAAAATGCTTTCTATTTAGTAATCTTTGAAAAGTAACCAAAGAGGACCAGTAATGCCAGTTAGCCAAAGTTTATACAGAAGTTCATTGTGGGGGACTGAATCAAAGGCTTTGGCAAAATCAAGAAACACAATTTCTGTGTGTCGCTTTGACTCCACAGAATTGAAAACTGAAGTATAGCTATGATAGAAGTTGTTGAAGAGTGGATCTATTTCTGATAAAACCAAATTGTGTCTTTGAAATTTTTGGATATATAAAATCTATTATCTTAGAGTAGACTATTAATTCTAGTACTTTATGAAGAATGTTTAGGAGAGAAATAGGCCTGTAGTTGCTAACTTCAGATACACTTCCTTTCTTGTGGAGAGGAAATAATTTGTGTACCTTCCAGTCAGCTGGAATGGAATGAGATTCCATAATGACAGTAAAGAGAAGAGAAACTGTATGTGCAAGTGAAGATGCGCAGAATTTGTAAATATATGGGAACGTAAGTTTAGCTTAGTGATATACGATATTGATGAATGTCTTCAAGGCACTTCACATCAGGTTAGGTTAGACAGTGATCAAAAGCAAGTGATATCAGTATTATCTTCACTCATGCCTGATATCTCTAAGCTTTCTGTTAGAGATTGCACGAGAATGGGTAAATATAGCCCCTCTCATGTAAGGCCTCGACCTCTACTTGTGAAGTTGTTGAGAACAACTGAAGTGTCTGTAATCCTATCCAACCGAAGTAAATTGACCAAATCAAAGGTGTATATAAAACCTTATATGACCCCTTCAAAGAGAAACTCTGAGAGTATTCTCTTAAAGGAGAGAAAGTCTTTGATTTCCTCTGGGGCAAACCCAAAGGACATTAAAGGTAAAAGCAACAAGCTTCTTTTAAATGGATCTGTCTATGGATCAGTCCAGGGCTCCTCTTTTTCACTCAATGTCCAGAATTCAATTCAAGTTTCCTCTGATTCGCATGTTGACGTGGATCCAGTAGATAGCACACGCTGTGGTCCAAGGAGAGAGAGTGAACAAAGGCGCCGGTTATGGCCTGGAAGTGCCCTGTATCTACCGCGTGTTCGGCCCACCTGTTTATGTCTGCCGAATGAGAGAACTAGTTAATAGAGGGACATCTGTAATGAATGTAAAATTAGTATTAGCATTCATTTAGTATTATGTCTTTTATTAAATTGAAAGGCACACAAGTCATAAATTAGTTAGGCGTGGCAAGCTAAAATTGAAAGGCTAGGCAAAATGGAGGCATCAATAAGTTGGGTGTGGCTAACTGGCCGTCCCAAGAAGTTAATTTTGTACAAGACATTACATTTTGGGGCACACAACTTGGCCGTTGTCCGGAGTAGAGAGTCAACCGTTACTTGGAGTCAAAAAATCCATTACATACATGCAGAAAATACTCCGTTCCCAACGGTCTGACCGTTGTTGAGAGTCTGACCGCTTCTCGGAGTCCCGTTGTAGGGAGGTTCGACTGTATTGTTAAATGATTGACTTTAACAACTAACACTCAAGCTAACTCGAGTTTATAAATTACGTTTGCGGTAAAGGGGATTCAATGCCACTCCATCAATTGTTTGAATTGAAAAAGAAGCAACAAAATCAAATCACGTTATTTAAAGTTTTCTTTGTGATATTCTTAATAGTAGTTGTAACGCACAATACTTTCACACAACTGAACATACCTACGCAAGACTTACCTTCGTGGTTCGTCTAGTGGACAATGAATTTTCAATTAAAAGCTGTTGAGTAGGGCTTATAACTGTGACAAATAGCGTATTAACTTACCACTGCCACTAACTCGAATAGAAATGGAGCTCCCATAAGTTTTTGTGTTTTAACTGCACCCGCAAAACAATTCAAAGCGGTAAACAAATCAATTTCTAAGGTGATACGGGTAATGGTCGCTAAACCAGAGGATTCTGTTTAGTGAAGTTTGGGACGGGGTCGAACGCGGAGCGAACACAAAAATACGGTGGGTCAAATACAAAATGACATACGTACGTCCATACATATAAACTAGTGATGTGCTTGAGCACAAATGGCGAGCGAGCTTAAAGACTATACTATTTTTATATGAATGATTTTGACTTCTAACACTGAAGCTACTGAAAATAAGGTCCAGTTTTTTAATTTAGCATACAGGGTAAAGGGATTTCAGTGCCATAGTAACAACTCTCTGCAACTGCTTGAATTGAAGGAAAAAACAACAACAAAACAATACACGTTATTTAAACGTTTTCTTTGTGATATTCTTTAGCTAAGTAGTGGTTGTAACAATACACAATGTTTTGACACGACTGGACATGCACCTAAACAGACTTACCTTAGCTGTAGTCAAGTGGACAATTTATTTTCAAGTAAATAATGTTGCGCACGGCATGACAAAGAGCGCATTGACTTACCACCGCCACTAACTCGAATAGAAATGGAAGTCCCTTAAGTTTTCAAGTTTTTAATTGCACCCGCAAAAGAATTCAAAACGGTAAACAATTCAATTATTAGGGTGATACTGGTACTGATCGATAAACCAGAGGATTCTGTTTAGTGCAATTTGGGACGGGGTCGACCACATAACTAACACAAAAACGCGAGGGTCAAAGTACAAAATGACATACGTACGTCCAAACATATATACAAACTAGTGGTGTGCTTGAGCACAAATGGCGAGCGGAGCCTGATACTTAGGTAACATAAAATGTTACTATGTTTTAGCTTACTTCATGCAAACACTATAATACCAGTTATGACATTTGATTTCAGCAAACAAATACAAAATCACTCTCTTACCTGATTAATGGTAACTTTGTAGTATCAAACATCTGCCATTCTTATAATCTCAATCACCAGTAACTCTTGAACAAGCTTTCAGCTACGATAAAAAATAAACCAGTGTTATTATTTGTAATTTTAGCCAACAAATATGGAATTACTACTTACCTCATTCTTGAGTATTGATAACTTCTGCAGTATCAAATTGAAGTTTCTTTGACCATCTGAATTACCTTGAATTCTTGACAACAAGCTCTCACCTACAAAAACAAAAGACAATCAATTTTAGCACACAAATACAAATTACTTTCTTACCTCATTTTCTTGAGCAGTGTTAACTTTTGTAGTACCAAATTTTAGCCAATCTGACTATTTGAATTTACCAGTCACTGTTGACAAGCTCTTATCTCAAAAAAGAAAGGCCAGAGTTATTTTGCATATTAAGCTGCTAACAAATATGGAATTGCGTACTTACCTCGGCATCCCTCGAGTAGTAGTAGCTTCCTTAGCATTAATACTTTATGTGCTTACATACGCTTTTCAGAAGTAGTGATAGCTCTCTTAGTACTGACTACAGGTGGCTCTTGACAACTAGTAACAAGCCGCACTTAGCCGGAAAAAAGGCGAAGTTTTGAATTTAAATCTGGTAAAGGGTCTTCAATGTCATAGTAACCAATCGAATAAACTTTTTGTTTCTTGAAAAGCAAGCGTTTTCGCAGGAATTTTCTCACACTTTGGAGATTAAGTATAAAGTAAGACTTGCTTAATGCTGTAGTTTCAGAATAAACTGGGGTCAAGCCTAAAAAGCCGTGTTTTTTTAAGAAAAAACGTTCCCCGCGCGCGCGTTTAAAGGGCATACGTACAATCCATACATACATACCTACATATATATATATAACATATACCCGATTTTGCATTATCCACCCCTAATACTGTCTCGCTCGCTTCGCTCGCTCGCCAATAAATAAACAAACATCCCCGATTTTCGATTGTGTTACCCCTGTAAGTGTCTCGCTTCCCAATGATATGAAGTCATAAATATCAATTATTGTATATTTTTTTGTTACCATGCATGTGAAGACACCACAATCATAACTGTTAGTTTTGTAGAAGTTGTCTATTTTTTCAAAAGATACCACAAATAATATAGATTAGCAGTAGCTAATACAATATTACTTACAATATTTTGTTCAAACATTTACGAGTATCTTTCACCAATGAGTCATAATATCGTAATTCCTGTGACTGAAAGTCAGCCACAGCTAAGCTCCAGTGAGAACCAGTATTTACTGGGAAGAGGATTTTCTTGTACGATTGCTTTGACTAAATGTAACATCAACATTACAAGGTAGACTATATATTTTAAGTACATAAAAAGATCACCTTCATCCATTTAGCTACATCACTTATAGACGTGGACAGTGTTATGTAGTAGAAGCAAGAAACACAGCATACTGAATTTGGGTGTTTTTTGTTGACTTCATTCGTAATCAAAAGCAAGTAGAAGTCAATAATCTAAAAAAAATATTATTGAATAATAAATGCTTACTATTTACGAAATTTATATACCTTGTCTGTCAACCAGTTTCTTCCATTTAGTGTTATAAGATCTTTTCCCGTAACAGAGCAGCCATTCAGAACAGACACAACGTCATTGGTACTACGTCACATTTTTGCTCTGTTCCACAAACTTGCACTTGAGAAGTATCCTTAACTTGGCGACTGTTTTTTTCTGAGTTAAACTAAGAACAACATTGTAAGTTATATGATTAATTTCATATGTATAGCAGCTAAAGCACCTGTTGTTTTGTTCTTGAAACTTAACTCCTCGAATTCTTCATTAAATGACAACCTAAATAATCTAACCATTAATATAAGTGATGATCTTATTGAAGGCTTTTTTTACCTCACTGAAAGTTTTCTTTTCCTATTCTTAGGTAAGTGCATAAATTAAATTACCTGGTACAACACTTGGAACATCTTCATTCTTGTTATTATTGCTTTTAGACTTATTAGACAGTGGCAAAATGGAATTTTGGGGTACAGTTGCAGCTTCTATATTTGTAAGCAATTTTGATTTAAACATAGTTTATTACAATTAATGCTCAAAAAATGTTTTTTGAATAAATCCTTACCAAACTTTGCTGCTTTCCTTCATACTAAACATTGTGATATGCCACTTTTACCAACATTATGAGTGAGTTGTATATGGCTTACCAATGAATGAGGTGGGGTTGAAAGACATGGTGATTCAGATCTTTGTTGAAAATTTTCACTTTCACAAACCTAAATACAAATTTTATCTCCTAATATCTTGTTTTAAAAAAAATAGGATTGAGAGGGGGTCAGGGCTCGATTAGCTGAAATGCCACTTTCTGGCAAAGAGAACAGAGCAGCTTAGTTACATTAGGTGAGTGGAGGAACTGTGGATAATTATTTTCTGGTAAAGGGACTTGGTGGGGCGACAGACCGAATGTGGTGCATAACTGCTTTAGGTGTCTCTCCTTCAGGTCTTCCTCTTCCTTTAGTCTTCTTCTTATTCTGTCCACCACCCTTTGACACTTGTTGAAAGTGTAAGCAGACCTGGTATTAATTGAACACATCAAGGTTGAATTATTTTCAGCAGGTCATGTTTTATTTAATCTCCACTAATACCAGAGAATTTTATTAAACATATACTCTTTTTTCCCTTCAATTTCTTAATATGAATGACAGAGAAGAGAGGGTATGTATCAATAATTATAATCAGTAGATAGTCTTTGCAAGAGAAGGGAAAGTTTGTTTTTTTGTTTGTTTTTTAAACTATTGTAATTGGGTAATATCAGTTAGAGATGGGATGGCAATATATGTCAGTCAGAGATGGGAAGGCAATATATCCCTATCACTCATTTCCTTCCATCCCATTCCCAAGGGAGAAAGAAAGATTGAGGAGGAAATTTTTTAATTTAAAAAGAGCCTCATATTTTAGTATTTTTTAAGTATTTTTTTTTTGTACCTTTTTTAATATTTTGTTATGATTAACAAATGAACTGTGCCAGAGAGGGAATTTTTTTTCTAATTCATTGTGAATGGATAGATAGTCAGAGAGAGATGGATTGGCAATATATCCCATCTCAAGGGAGAAAGAAAATGATTGAAAATGAAGGGAAAGAGTGTCACATATAATTTAATTTTTTTCGTTTAATTTAAATACAATCGTTGGAATGAATTTTTTTTATTTAACCTACTTTGCAGCCTTCCGATGTGGTGACCATTCCTGTGCAATGATGGAATAAAAGGGTAGCCCCTCCTTCGCTGCAAGCTTAGCTCGATGGAACAGGGAGTGGCACAGGTTGCAGTACCACTGGGGAAACACGGCACAGTCTTCAGCACAGTCTTCAGTAGAGACAATCGTGACTCCAGCATAAGCTGCAATGTCATCAGCATACTCTCTACAAGAATAGACAGGTTGCTGTCTCCCCTTAGCCTTGTTAAGTGTGTTTCCACAGATCCTGCAATGCTTTTGCAGCTGTTGTTGGTGGAATTCCATGGACCTATCTGGACAAAGGTGAAGCGCACTGGCTTGTGGTACCAATCACAGTTGCGTGGTAGAATTGGAATGAACCTTTAAGGTCATTACCAATGGTATCACTTGGCAGGAAGTATCTAACTTGGTTCCAGTATGAAATATGAAGCAGGGGGAAACCAGGAATTTGTGCAACCAAATCCCAAGAAATCATGAATATATTAATGAGCATACCGGAAGTTTCCTACGTGGTAAGAATTAACCGTTAAGTTTCTATTAGTGAAACAGCCGTGATGAATGCTTATATTATATCTGATTTACTGGTGAGGAGGTGATGTAAGAGTCTTCTGTGAAGCAGTTCTGCCTTGATAATGTTTAATCTCAGGTCGATCACAAGGCTATACAAAAATTGTTGCCTTTATACCGACTGTAACTTCAAAACTATCTAACAAAATACCAAAAAAAACTTACTTCTGAATACTTTGGTATATCTGTTTCACCTTCATCCAATACACTATAATCACTGCTCTATTAGACAATTAGTTAGCTCAGTTTACAGTGTATTAAAAGGAAATATCTTACAGTGGGACTCCGTGTATCTTCTACTGGATCACTTTCATCTCCATCCTTTAACAGACTAATGTATATACAATAATATTAGCTACCAATTATTTTAGTGTTGTTTTTTTTTTTAATAGCAATTACATGGTAAATCTTTAGATGGTAAACATTTACTCTTGGAATAATATCTGCATCATGGACTCCTTGAAGACGAAACAACCCTCGTCCAAGTATAATAGTGTATGGTCCAAGCCACTTTGAACCTCTTAATATCTAGTTTGGGTCTCATTCCCGTGAATTATCATCCTTTTCTCTTTTTCCTGGTAAAGTCTTTCCTTATAAACACACTGCCCAGTCTGAAGATTTCAGGAACACTATCTTTCTTATCATAGTATTTCTTTTGTTGATACTGTGCTTGAAGTATGTTTTGCTTAGCTTTTTCAAGAATAATTTGATGTCTCTCTATTCTCAATCTTGAATCATCTTCTGTTGTACCTGCAATAGCTATTATTTAAAATATACTCTATGATTGTAAAAGGTAATTTCTTGCCTTGCATATCTTGACATTCTTCCTGAATATCAACAGCCAGTACAGGTTTTCTTGCAAACATTAACTCAAACGGTGTAAACTTTGATGATTCATGAGAAGAAGTATTGTAAGCAAATACACATTCATCTAAATAATTTTCCCACGTAGATTTCTGTTGACCAATGTACTTGGTAAGCATGTTTTGAATGGTTTGATTAAACCGTTCATCCAAACCGTTGGCCTACAAAAGATTAAATATAAATAGTATCATGTTGTTGCATTTTTTCTTTTCATTTTGACCCTTCTTATGTTTGAAATAGCTGAATATAGCTGATAGCTATTTCCTTTCATTCTACATACAAAGCAATTCAACAACACTATTAATTTAAAATACCTGTGGATGATAGGGAGTTGTCAATCTATGATCTATCCCCAGTGTTCTCATGAGTTCCTTGTTAAGTTTATTATTGAACTCAGTACCTTGGTCTGTTGTGAGCACTTTGCATATGCCCATTTTCATGAATACCTAAAGTGAACTGTTAGTAAATAATCACTGACAAACAAAAGTAGCTGTACCTTATAAATAGCCTTGCATATTGTAGAAGCTTCTTTATCTGGGATTGGAATTTCGAATGCCAAAATGTCCAGAAGAAATGGCAATACTGTTTGATTCTTAGTCTTTCGATAGGGTCAATGATAACTCTAACCTATTATAATAGATTCCTTTAGGCATCTAGAAGTTGTTTACCTCAGTACCCTTGGTGCGAATATAGTGAATTTCTCCATTCTTCAGCACAAATTTTTGGACTTTCTCATTATTCTCCTTTCATTTTTTGTAGACTCATCTGGATAATTTCCACTTCCATATAAGTGAAACCTTCTTTATCAGTTCATCTTCCCTGCCCACTATCATGAACATACAAGCAAAGATGAATCACTTCACCAGTGAAATGCAGTCCATGTAGCTAAAATTTTTATTCTATTATTATCATTTTTTTTATTTTTTATTATCCTGCTATAACAAACTTTATTTTATTTCTTCTTTTATTTATTTATTTATTCACTCATTTATTTATTTATTTTTTGGAATAGCTAGCTATAGCTAAATCATCCATATAACAAAACACTTTGCAGGGTAACTAACTATAGCTACCTATAGTAGGGTACTATGTTTAGTGGAGAGTAATGAAAGATATTCAAAAATGTTCTTCACGCTTTTTCAACACCACTTCATGATCTACAGAATTCCAACACTTCATGATCTACAGAATTCCCACTCAAACAAAAATTCTGGATAGCTGTACGATACATTCTAAATAATTTACCAGTATTTCTCTGCTCTTCATTAGATTCAGGCGAATTATCCTCTTCCATTTCAACTAACTACAGATTCACCTGATTTAGCTCTCGCTAAGGCTAGAAGAATTAGAGAAGTGATAAAAAAAATTCTGAATACTGGAAAAGGATTGATGAAACAATGGTGATGATTACCAGTTGAAAGAAGTGATGATAAAGCTTTAGAATGCGATCTATTCACTAAGCTTAGTATGTGGGCTGGCGCACCGGAGGGAGACAGAAATTTGCCAGGGGGGACCAAATTTGACCAACAAAAACGGTTTTCCACTAATAGTTTTTTGTCCAATGCTTGGAAATAATGATACAACCTCAGAAACAATAAAATCTAATTCATCATCACTCATTAGACTGTAATTTCTACGTATAATGCCAAATTTTCTTGTTCTTCTTAGAATAGTCCTTTTAGAACAACAAAACATCACTCCCATATCCCCAGCACTAAATCCTTGTTCCACAAGATAGCGCAATTGCTCTTGATTATACTTACTTCAGGCCTACCTCTTTTTACCACACGACTTCCAGTTTCTCTGCTGAAAATAAGTGCTGCCAATAACTGTCTTAAATTTTGAAATAAGGGCTCAAACGTGTTGTCCACAATTAACATAAAGTATTGAAGAACATCGCCAAACAGATCAATGAGGTCATCCAGAACTTCCTCACTACAGTTAGGATATACTTCTTTCAAGTATTCAATAAACTTTGAATGAGAGAAAGAATTACTTCCTGTTCAGAGGCCATCAGATTAGGAGGAAGTTTACTCAGCAGTAGAAGACTTAGTTGGCGGTCATGAGGTAAAGTACGTTGGCATGCTTAACAAGTTAGGTAAAGCGTCGTTATCTTTGGAAATCCACAGTTTTGATCGCTTTTGAAAAGTCATGTTAATCGATTTAGAAATCGTTTTGCTAATCGATTAATCGATTTAGAAATCGTTTTGCTAATCGATTTAGAAATCGTTTTGCTAATCGATTTAGAAATCGTTTATCAAACCGATTACAAAATCGATTTCATAAAATCGTTTTGCTAATCCATTTCTAAAAATAGAATTATTTATCATCATTTTTATGGAACGCGGAATCCGCCAAAACTAACCGTATAGGATCGAAATTTTAATAAACGATTACGAGATCGTTTACTAGATCGAATAGGAGAACGCTTACAAAATCGATTAGGAAAACGATTGCAAAATCGATTAGGAAAACAAAATCGATTGGGAAAACGATTACAAAATCGATTAGGAAAATAAAATCGATCAGGAGAACGATTAAGAGATGGAATAAAATTTAGTGAACGATTACAAGAACGATTACGAAATCGAATTTTAGAACGACAAAAAGAACGATTAGGAGACCGATTACAACATCGATAGGAGAACGAATGAACAGAAATGGCTTTAGGGTTTTCTGATCGATTTTGTACTCGATTTCCGCGTTCCCTCGCAAATATCCGTTTTCCACGTGGTTGTTTGGACCTGTATGGAATACCAAATGCGACAATAATCAAATTGTTGATTCCCAGTTACTGATTCTCGATTACCGTTCACTCAATGCTCGATTATCGTTCACGCGATGCTCGATTATAGATTACAAGGTACTCAGATACCGTTCTTGCACTCTTCGATTGTCGTCCTTGCACTTCGATTGTCGTCTTCGCACTCCTATAGTCGCCCTTGCACTGCGATTGTCGTTCACTGCACCTAAATTATCTGCATTCTTCTAATGGTTAGTTTGAAGCAGCTGGATGACGTCCACTTACCATGGTTCACTATCCCCCAGCAGTATTTCATATTACGATTATATACACTGGGAGTAATTAATTAATTCATTAGCAGTCCTGACAATGCACTACGTAATAGTGGATTTAGTGCACTAAATTCATACCTAAGGGCATGCTCTAACTATTTTAGATCCCGTTTACCCATGCCCAGTTTCCACTAGCAACTTTGTTTATCAGCATTTTCGCAGAAATGGCGGTGTCAAGCGAATTATTCTGTGTTTGCCCAAAATTAAAATTCAATTAAAATTAAATTGAAGCACACCTACTTTAGCATTGTAGCTGGATCTAACCCTACCCTGGGCGGTGGTAAATGGTATGAGCGTCAGCTGGAGAGTTGTCAGGGGAGAGTTATCCCAACTAGGCTGGCTGGTCCTATATAGGTCGGGCTCGGCTTTATCCAGCCTATTGTATTAAACTAAAAGCAAGGGTGGTTAGTATGCACAGTTCATATACCTAAAGGCAAAAAATAGTGCACACTTACCAAGTTTAGTACACCTAGTAACAATATAGCAATGGGAACTAAATATCAATAGTCACAATCATAGTCATGTAATGCTCTCCTAGAGCCAGCAAAGTTGTACCGAAAACAAAGTGATAGTCATTTTCACAAGGTTATACATACCACATCTACATTGTCACTTTAGTGAAAGGGGAGAGGCAAGGGGGTGTGGGGTAAGGAATAACCAAGATAACTTTTTTTTTTAACTTTAAGCTGGACATTTAGCTACAACCACCTTTCAGTTTTCAACCTTTTTTTATTTTAGAAACCCAGGAATATTAAGGATACTTATTGGTGGTATTGATAAAGATTAAACTAAAAATGCTGAAATTGATTTACTATGCATGCAGAATCTGGGGATCCCGTGGCCAACAGCCGCCCTTGCTTATATTATATATACATATGTATATAATTTAAAATCCCCTCCATATCTTTGTACTATGTTTTATTCCGTTAATATTTATAATTCTAGACGGTAGTATTGTTCAAGAGAAATGCACCTCTGCACTTGACATGCTCCATAAAGTTCACCCTGATCTCACTCATCCTAAAGGCTGGAGAGGATTTCAAACCAAGAAGAAGGAAGCTGGAGTTGGTTTTAGTCAATCATTTTTCAATTTAAAAAGAAAAGAATGTGATTCACGAAGTAATGTGAAAAAAAAAGCCAAAAAATGTATTTCATACACACACAGATTCGTATGCTTGAGCAAGATTGACCAAGAATCTATTCCCACTACGGACAGGGAAAAGGATGCTTTTTTAGAGGCGGGGCTAGGAGAAAAGAAAATTATTATCCCTGATATTGATATTAATGGAGAAGATTTTCGTGACATCTTATGTCAAGAATTTTGTAAACTAAAAGATGGTGGTGGCTTCATGTTTGCTAAGTGCAAAGGCAATAGTCGGCTTTTAGAACCACTTTCACCACTCTGTTTGACTTCTCCCAGAATTTTACGTGACAGAGTTAGTAATGCCCGAACGTATATTTTGCCACTGCAAAAAGATCTGGATCTTACAGCTATTGTGAAGCTTCCAGCTGGGGTAATGCCATCCAATTAATGTATGCATTATGTAATATCTGTTTTCTTCCAATGTTGTAGCCTTTTGAAAAGTGTTTAAATTGTCAAGTAGAGTTTCCAGTTACGGACCTAGCAGATCATCTAATTACATGCAGTGAAAGGTAAACATTCCACTACTTTAACATATATTATATAAATGCTGCTTATGTGTGGTATTATAAACAGATTGGAGAGGGACTATTCTCAGGAGGAGGATTTGTATCAGAGTGACGAAGATGACACTTATTTGCCAAAAATAAGGCTTGATCAATCTGAAACAATTTGCATTCCTGAAGGAGAGGAATATCTCACCCAAGAAAGTGGCTCTAGCAACAAGGATATTATCACCATAGAACAGTCTGAAGATGAGGTGGATGATCTTGAAGAATCTCTATTGGAGCATGTACTGGCTAAAAGTCTGACTGAAGTCCCTCCAAGGTCTGGTTGCGGAATGAAGGAATGAGTGAAAGCTTATGTTCATGTCTGTATGAATGTGTATTACATGTATATGTATGTACGTATGTTGGGTTTGATACAGAGTGTGTGTGTGTGTGTGTGGGGGGGGGGGAGGAATCATGGGATTTTCCCTCCTAAGCTGAGAGTTTCCCCACCAAGAAATTCTTACTCACCAATCAATAAAATAATTGAAGAGAACAGAAATTACAATGTAATTGTAAGAAAACCAGTGAGCATAAAGTTTGTATTGAATAATAACGTGAACAAAACTTATATCAATGATATTATGTCCAACAGGTAATTATAAATCCGGGATTTGTACTCCCCCCTCTTCCCCCTTCTCCCAGAGAAAAATCTTGTATCAATCCCTGGTATGCATGTATGTATGTATGTGTGTATGTATGTATGCATTGTATGTGTATGTATGTATGTTTGTATGTGAGTGTATATTGTATGTATAATACATACAATTATCACTTGTTCCAACACCTCATTTTAAAATTGTCTTAAAATTAAAAACAAAAATCAACAAAACCTATGGTGGGCACTGGCATACAGTGCCCACAGTATTAAGTATTGATGACATAAACTTAATTGTTATAATGAATGTATATAAATTGTACACTCCTGTTAATGTCTCACTTCTTTGCTCGTTCGCCAATATGTTTTTTACAACATATTCATTCATTTTCCATTTCAAACTGACTAAAAACCAAAATATTTTTTTTGTTTCTAGTCCTCCGAAATCCCTGCAAGCTATCCTTGCTGGCATAGCTGATAAGGTGAACACAGATGAAGAGTACATTTTTGAAGTAAGAAGGGAGCAGGTTCTAGCTGACTGTTTAAGAAATGTGAGTAGATATGACTTTTCACCATCAAAGATTATAAAGGTATTTACAATTAGCTGAGTGTATAGCTATTTCAATTGTTTTCTTGTTGCAGGTACATTTTATCGGTGAGCAAGCTGAAGATGGTGGAGGCCCTCGAAGGGAAATGTGGCGTCTCTTTGGTTTGTCTTTGAAAGGATCATATTTTGAAGGTTGTGATGGCAAATTAGTAGTCCGACATGACACCATGGCCTTACAAGTGAGTTATTGTGATGTTTTTATTCTAAGCATTAAATTAATGTTTAACTGTTGCAGTCAAACACATATTACAAAATTGGTGTTTTGATGGCCGTGTCATTGGCTCAAGGAGGGTCTGGATTTCCGTTCTTATATGAAGGTGTCTATGAGTATTTGTCTGGCAAGGATCTGGCCCTTGTAACCGCAGAACCATCGGCCATTCCAGATTATATTGTTCAAGAAATAGTATATAAGGTAAAGTGATCCAGGTTGGGTTTTATCTGCCTTCAAGCAAGCATTATGCTGAACGAAATTATCTTGAAAATCTTATTATTCACTATTTAAGTATATATATATATATATATATATAATATTGAAAAAACAAAATTTTATTTTGATTTGCTGATATAGTGTATAATGTGTATGTGTGTGCATGTATGGGGGGGGGGGGGGGGGGGGGGGGAAGAGAGGTAAGGGGGGGGAAGAGAGGTAACAGCTAATATTGTCCATTCTGATATTTAATGAATCAAATACAAATGCATGATTTATCAATACCATGATACATTTGTACGTTAGTTTCCATGTACAATTTATAACTAACAAAAACTACTTTTTCAATACCATGCATAAGCAAGAATAAAAAACAAGAAAGATATGAAAAATGAAGTAAATGAAGTGAAAAAACAAACAAACTAAAAGCAAACACTCGCACACATAATAACAAAGAAGAAAAGATAACTAAAGAGGAAAATAAGAAATGAAGAAAACAAAGGAAAGAGAGGGAATATAAGTTTAAAAAACTGTAATGCAATTTGCTACATGTATGTGTGGAGAGGTGGACATTTCTCTTGTAATGTGTTACTGTATGCTACAAGCAAATGCTGGTCTAGTACAGCATAGATATGGTATTCTATAATTAGCTATCAACATGTTTCTCTTTTCTTTATTCAGATTGATAATGCAACCAGCAATGTTGAGTTAAAGAACATTATTGAAGTCAATTCAGATGTTCTTATTGATAATGGGATTACTACACCTTTATCTTCTATAAATTTAGAAAACAAAAATTCTATTGTAAGAGCACTGTCACTTCAGTATATTATCTTAAAGTCGAAAGGAGAGCTAGATCAACTTAAAGATGGACTTATAACACTTGGTGTTGGATCTGCTCTTCAGTTGTCTCCGGGTCTCTTTGAATCATTGTTTACTACCACTGGACAGATAGAATTGACTCCGGGTAAGCATACCTTAAACATTTCAATTTCAGTAGCTATGTTTCAATTTTATACGGGTTCTCTATGATGAGGTGATTTTCAAAAACGTTCTTCTTATTATTTACTTTTGTCATAGTTATTTTTTTTAATATTACAGCTTTGATAAAAGACCTTTTTCTCGGAAGAATACAATATTCAGAGAATGGCACCACCAATAAGATCAAGGAAGTGGATACATATATACAGTTTGGTGATTACCTTGAAGAGTGCAAAGGTAATATACAAGTCATCAAAAGGGTTAAAGATATGTTTTATGTTATTAATATCCACATCTCTAGGTGGTGGCGAGGTAGCCTTAGAAGATGTGTTAAGTTTTTTTTGTGGAGCTTCAAAAATACCCCCTTTGGGGTTTGATTCAACTCCTGTTCTATCATTTAGTGACAGCGCAATCTACCCAAACTGCTTCAACATGTGCATTACACCTCACTTTGCCTACAAAGTATCATTCAAATTATTCCCCATTTAAAGAGAAGATGACACAAGCCATCACATGCCATGGAGGATTTGGAATGTTATAACTGACCTCATTGTGCACTCCTATACCTACTACTTTTTTTATTTTCCCCCACTAGCAACTTCATAGGTGATTACTTCTATGCCAACAACTGATTTTTCAATTTATTTCATAATCATGACTTCTTTGATCACTGTACTAAATGAAACTGTTAATTGAATGGCACAGACAATATAACTTTTACACTTGAGATGAGTGGCAACTATTTATGAATGCTCTACATAGTACATATTGTTCTAAACCGAAGTTATTATCTTGATGATGTACTAACTCTGCTCTTAAATATCTCTCTTGCTCCTCTGTGATAAAATCTTGGGGAAGGCTTGGGATAAGAACGGTGATGCTGTCATCGTCCATACTGACACGTTCATCCCAATCTATTCCATAGTCACAAGTGTCCTAATAAAAATAATTTTTTGATTGATAAATCCTTACTATTTATACTATATCTGCTGAATGGCAAATAAGGTATACCTGATTAAAATTAATTTCTGCCATTCCTTGCACTGCTGTACTTCCAGGATCTTCTACACAAGCTTGTGCCATTCCTAATATCCACAACTGATTTGGTGTTCTGTTATGAGCAGTACGAATAGGATGATTGCACCAAGCATCTCGAAAAAGATCCAATTGAGACTGAATTTTTGGAAGGTATATGAAATGAAGTGCCCAAATGTCTTCAATGTTGTCAGGATCCAAGAGGCCAACATTTTCCATACAATAAAACAAATAGTAGAAAAAATTAATACAACCAGAGAATAAGTCCCTCCATAGACGTTCTATGCGCTGATTGTGCACACTACGGCCCATAATAAAACTTCCCCTTTCAGGACCACGTTGAGGATGTTCCAGCATGAAACGAGCAACTTGCATATTTTCACCACCACAATCAGCCCTTACCCTAGATGGCAAGCCATAGTTGGCCACTGCATGTGAAAATGCTTCTAAAACAGTGTTGGCTTTATTATTCGAAGCTACCTTCAAATACACAGGAACTCGACTGTAGCCATCGATTCCCCCATGAACAACCATTCGCCACCGTACAAGTTTATGGTAGCCGTCAATATGCCACAAAGCATTCGGACTGGATACCTGGTATGACCTACGATGAAGTCTTCTACGTAGCCTAGTTTCTATTACAGTAGGGTCAACACGGTGAAGAGACTGTCTCACCCTTTCTCTCTGGAGTACAATGCCATTGCTCTTAAGCATGCTTTGTATAGCTCGAATACCGCAATCAGGTAAACGCACTGCCAGATCACTCACAAGCTCGTCCAACTGATAATCACTAATATCACTAAACTGATTAGGCTCTATTTGATAGTCTCTCATCCTCCTTTGTATTGTGCGAGTGTAACAAGCAAACATTCCTGCTATATCAGTGATCTTGAAATCACTTTCAAGAAGAAACCTCAGCTGATCTTCTGGTATTCCTATTAGTGGGCGGCCACGACTACCTCTGGTGCAGTGAAGCTGCAGCTCATACTGGCTTGTCATTTCTAACAATAGATGCTGGATTACTCGCGTAATTTCCGCTCTATGCTCTTCAGGAAGAAGAGGCTCTACAAGAAGTGACACCCGCAATAATAGCTCCGCACTTTCGATAGCATTTTCTTGGATCTCCAAGTCATAGCAGGGGTATATACTTTCTATGAGTTCTATTGCTTGAATTAATTCTGGTCACGTTTTACTTTAGGTCCTAGGTCCTACATTGAGCGCATCGCGTCGCGTCACCTCGTGAGCGCATCGCGTCACCTTACAATTGATCGGGTTCAGCTATAAGATTGATGGCGTCAAAGTGTAATTAGTGGAATTTCAATGATATTAAGTAAGATATAAGGGTTATATAGAACCAAAATTGGTTGATTAAAGTGGGTATTGTTCCTTTACATGTTCATACATTTTTGAAGAAGGATCATCATTTTTAAACTTTCTTCTCCACAAATATTCAGGTAGGTATGTGTCAAACAAGTCATCACTTGTGTTCATGGCACCTCTTTTTCGCATCATGAATTTCACCTGTGACCAAGTTCCTTCAATAGTTTGAGTGTGTGCCCCAGTGGTTGGATCCACAAAATTTATTGAATACTGAAGCTTCCACTATCTCATTCAGCTTCAAATGGCTACCAGAAGAAAAACTCCCATCTCTCATGGAAATTACAGATTGGCATCCAGACTTGAGGCATCTCCAGCAATAAGACCCCTTCTTGATGACAAAGTTGCATACACTGCCACACTTATTACAGTTAGCACTATTCTTTAATGCTGCTCCAATTCCCTTTAACCAGACAATATTGTTGCCTGCTGAATTTAAGCATAGTTTGTTAGACGCACGTTCTGAGCGTCTCGATGAGATCGTAAGGTGACGCGACGCGATGCGCTCAATGTAGGACCTAAAGTAAAACGTGACCTTAATTCTCTTAAAACAGAGTCGCATAGCTCCAAGTCAGACATTTTATTTAAAGAACTGATAATTTAGGTAAAGGGTTTCCTGAAAATATTATAGCGAGCATCGCGTGAACGATAATCGAGCACCGCGTGAACGATAATCGAGCATCGCATGAACGATAATCGAGCATCGCGTGAACGATAATCGAGCATTGAGTGAACGGTAATCGAGAATCAGTAACTGGGAATCAACAATTTGATTATTGTCGCATTTGGTATTCCATAGCAGAACACTTGCAGAAAAGCAGGTATTCCCAGTTGGCTATTCCAGGAGGAAATAACATAACCACTAATTCTGATAAGAAACCTGATAAGCCACACACGGTTAACCACGAGCACTGGACTGGGACCTTTACCATCTGAATGGCTTGCGCTACCATTTAGACGATCTTTACCGATGCTAATATCCTGTCCCTAGTTGTCCATAAAGGTTACGGCGATCGGTGAGACAGTTTGTTTCAAAATAGCTATGGCTGAAGGTAACTCTGCTCCTGGGATCATCCGTGCAAGTGACTATGCTACAGATGCAGCTACAGGTCAGGGCCAGTATCTTTCTAAAGGTTCTCTCATGTTGGAAAGTTCAACAGAAGAGGATTTTCTTAAAGCGGTATATCCTTTATGTGAAGAGGAATCGAATTCCGAAATACTAGAAAACAGTAAGATTGGTTTGACTGAATCTAAGAGAAGAAATGGTGTTTCTCTTAAACGATCTTCTTCATGGCCTAATTTGAACATCCAGTGTTCTGGTTTGCAAGTACCAAAAAAAGAAGTTGATGATTTTAAGAAAAAACTAAAAAATAGTTTAAAAGCCTTATATAACAAAGAAGACGAAGAGTTTAAACAACCAAAGTTGTTTTATATTATTGCAAACCAGTTATACCGATATAATGAGCCCAAATTACCTTTTTGTGGTTTATGTAGACATCTAAAAAAAGGGAACTGTCATATTAAAAGTCACATTTTTCCTAACTCACTTTTGAAAGACTATATAAAGATTCATTGGTCTCATGACAGTATCGTGGACCTAAACACGGGTAGACTAAAAACAGCCTCGACATTAACTTATAACATGTTTTGTTCCAACTGTGAACAAAAAGCTAGTTTGTATGAAAAAAAATTAAAAGTTTTTTATTTGAAAATCATGGCTGCAGACAAGCCCTTAAGGTTTACTACTAAACAAAAAGAGTGTTTAGAATATGTTTTAGCACTTATTTTATTTCGTGGCATGTTATATTCCATTGATCTGTGGAAGCTCGCACACAAAGACTATTTTTCAAGCTTAATGGAAACATTTTTAAAGCTGCAACAATTCTGTGAGACAGAAGAGGCTAATGAAATGATACCGGATCGAATGACCATTTGCATTTTACCAAATGCTTGCTATAATAAAGCAAGTTCAAACTCTTTTGATCTCCAATTAAGGAATCCCATGTTTACTTCTGTTGTAACAGATCCAAACTCAAATGATGTTTTCCTGTATTTCAAGTTTGATTGTTTTCACTGTGTCTTGCCTGTCAATGACAGTACATTGTTTAAAAATGACAGCTGTTTTATAGCTTCTGGTGAACATAATTGTTTCGATCTTCCCCATCATACGGATATAAAAGCAGTTCTTCCTTTAGTTTTATACAACTACAATTTGGAACAAGCTAGTTTGACAATGGACACAGTAAATCAGTTGAGTAAGAATAGCAAAGTAATTATTCACTCTGACATGAACCCGATCATGCCCAAGATGGATGGGACATCAATTCAACATATTGAAGAGGTTGAACTGTTTCCTGAATCTATGGATGAAGAAACTATAAGTGAATGTCTTCGGCTTGCTTCAAAAAAGTCTCCCCTGGCCAAAGAAGAACAACAGACTTCTCAAATAGAAATTATAGAAGAAGAAAACAAAACGTTAAAAGTTAATCTTGAAAAAAAGAAGGAAAAAATTACTAAATTGAAGCTGTTAAATAAAACACTTAAACTTCGGTTTGCTTCAAGAAAAGTCTCCCCTGGCCATAGAAGACGAAGACCAACTGGCTTTTTTTTTGCAATTAAAAGAACTAGAATAAGAAAAAGAAACATGAAAAATTGATTTTGAAAAAATATAATATAATTGCAGCTGTTAAATAAAGAACTATTTAATTTTTGGGTGCTATTTACTTATTTTATGCCACTATACTGTTCTTTGCTTTGAGTTTTGTATTAGAATTCGCGTTTATTAAACTCTTATTTTTTGTGCTATATAATATTATGCTGCTATTTGTAGTTTTTGTAACATTATAGATTATCTTCTTGAGTATGGAAACAAAATGATATGGAGTGTAGTGTACTACAGGGTTAGTCATCACGTACTCGTGGAATGCATTTATTGGTTTATAGTGATATTCATAATCTGCTGCCAGACACGTTGCAGATCTGATATCCACACTGAGTGCTGCAGCATACCAAAACTGGAAACAATAACTAACGGGGAAAGTGAGGAGGGCTACAAACCCTTCTCTACTCTTGCTCAATCAGGCCTGCTTACCACATCATTGCATGCTAGGCCCTTCGCATCAGACACCCCCTTTTCTGTGGGTGGGGGTGTCCTCACCTTACCACATAACCCCTACTAACCTGGGTCAATGCCCAGTTCTTAACCCTCACTTAATAAGTTGACCTTGAGGATCGTAGCTCCACCTACCGACCCTGGAGGCCCCCTCCCCTTCTTTGGTCAGGACGACATGGTCAGAGTTCTTTTTGAGTTTGGGTTAGGTGGGCCATGCCCACTTTCCCCAAGGAGTAAGCAGTCGTCCCTCCAGCCCCTTTTCTCCTACCCCTCTGAATTCAACAACTAGTTTCAAGTGCACTTGCTTTTAACAATAACTAAAGTAGTCTACAATCTTCTAAACAGAAGTTGATGTGGTCGACACTCGTCCATTAACTGTACTAGAAAAGAATTGCGGTTTTGCAGTGGCTCTAATAGTTGGTTATGCATTGTTAGTTGATAAAGTAAACAACAATTTATAGTACCTCTCTTTTCATTGCAATGCACAACAAGTCTTTACCAAATGGTTGACAACTTCATTGCTCTGTTCAGTTTTGGGTTTTACATGTATATAGTATATAATTAGGCACTCATGGGAAAGAAGAGGTTGCCCACGTATCAAACATAATATTGAAATCTCTCACTAGTTTCAATAAAAAGTCACCCATGTACACAAATCTGTAAACAAAATGGGGGGTCCTGGACTCCTGTCTTTGAGACATGGGGGAGGGGGAGGGGGGCCTGATCCCTGTGCCCCCCCCCCCCCCCCTGTTCCAGGCCAGAGAGAAAGTTGGTCAATCATTAAGAGAGAATGCATTTGGCCCGGAATGTTCAAACCAGTATTGCCACTCGTGTAATAAATGTCAACTCTTTGACTTCTTTGATTCAGACAAATTAATTTACTTGAGAGCAGTATAGGAGGAGTGGGTATAAAGGCTTGAGGTGAATGCAACAAATGCTATGCCTAGCTGGACTGTCCACTGCTAGATCAACCCTAAGATATGTGTTGAGGCATCAAAACAGAATCACAAAGAACTGTACATCTTTACTTCAAAGCAAGCCAAGAAAGAAGTGCTGTGCAGCAGCATGGCTGACATAATCGAGGCATCAAATACCTGGTGGATTCAGGCTGCCTTAATCTGGTGAAGCTACTAAACCATGTGATCTTTCATTCCCCCACAGAAGGTGAGACAGCAAACCAAAATTGTGGGAGATGGGGGGGGGGGGGGGGGGGGGGGGGGGGGGGGGGGGGGGGGGGGGGGACTATTTTATGCCTTTACCACATAAAATAAGCATTAGGATGGCTCAATCTCTCCTGACCCACCCCCACATACTACAATGTAAAACTTGCCTGGTAAAGCTTAATGGTTGGACTTCCAGTTCTTCGCTGGCCATCTTATTGGCAAACTTGCACAGGATATGTTCACTACAGCCATAGTTTGCAGGCTGGCCAAAGTGCAAAATTATAGAATTGCTTCTGGCCACTGAAGTACACCTTATGCTTTACTAGGCCCTTCATCAAGAATAACTGAACCAGCTAACTATCCAAAGTTGAGTCAGGTCAGAGTCAAAACTAGAAGGCAATATCTTATTTCTTGCCTTGATGGTGCAAAACTTGGTCAATAGAAAGGAGAAATATGCAGCAAGCAGAGAAAGTACCTGAGGCTCAAGAGAGTAATGTTGAATAGGACGATTGACCAATGAATGTTTAGAAAATGTTCTAGCACAGGGCAGCAAGTTGAGAGTTGCAATGCCCATGTGAATACTTGTTTAAGGTGAAAATTTCAGATGCCAGTGGATTCAATATCCATTGGACATCTTTTAATCCCAGTTCAGACCCCAGGAGGGTCAGCACATTGGTGTCCTAACAATGCTCAGAACTTTCAGATAATTCTGAAGATTTACTGTAAGCTAATAATTTTTCTTTACCATTTAATACTGATATAACCACACTTCCGAGAGGGGTTGTTTACTGTTGTTGGGCCTAAAACCTCACATGATAGAATTAAAGCATTTGGACATGTTTATGGCAAAGCCACAGGTAAAGTTGTTATGTTGTGAGAATTAATTACCAAACCAACTAGCTGTAATAGCATTACAACTAGTAAGAGTAGAACTACCACCTTCTGGTTCGGTCAAGAGTGAATGTCCACCCATCAACATGAGTGGTGGCAAGACCTCTGGAAAAAAGGGCATAATTCATAGGGGAGGTTTTTACAGGTACTGGAACTTTGCCTACTAGTTTAACTCTTTCAGTACTTATTGAATAAGTAGTTGAGAATAATACAACAAGAATGAAACTTCGGCATGAATAAATTTTGCTCTTTATTTAATGGTTAAAATTCTTTCTCATCCCTTAATATTTTTACGGTGACAGAACTTTCACTGCTCAATCATCACCTATTGTCTGTCCCAAGTTGAGTTGGCCAGAAAACAAACTTAGTATCGAGAATTTATGCATCTACAGTTTCCATCATTAGAAACTTAGTGCCGAAGTGGTAAAACGTGAGTGTACTGTGAATAATGAGCAGGTAACTGTAATCTGGATAATAATTTGCACGGACAGACATAATAATTGTGGTGAAATACTCTTCCCCACATGCTCACCACAGAGAACCATGAGTAAACTTTCTGTAAAATATTAGAGTATTAGCTATGATTAATCTACCTTGCCATTCACTATTCATGCGTGCATCTTACATTTCACCCTATTCACTCCCACTGCCACTTCCCATGTACTCTTACTGGCACCACCCTTGTATGCTCACATAACACACATTTCATGGTTGATTTTATATACATTATGCCAACCCAACTTGTTAAGTTTAGTTTGGATTGTATCAGCATTATTTTGACATCTTATGAGATACATACTCCTCTCTGCTTAGAACTAAAACTCTAGCTTGGGTCGAGGTTTTAAAGGAACTCTGTTTGATCGCTGAGAATCCTCTGCTGCACATTCTGACCTCTGCTGGCAACACTATTTTTATTCTTCTCTACATGTCATACCAGCCACTGTAATAAGGAAAAAGGAAGAATGCAACCTACTTAACTGTTAAATAATAAAGTGTAAAGCTTTGATAGAGAAGCAGCCACATAAACTTACATATATAAACACTTATATTATTCTCTGATCCAGGGATAGTGAATTTAGTTATAAATGCTGCAACACACACACTGTAGAAATATTTTCGTTTGTTGGTGTAAAGTCATCTGAATTTGACAACTTGTCTGGATTTATTTATTTCATATTTAAGGAATGTGAGATTCTCAGAACATGTTTTCATGTTTGATGCATCTCAGCAATTTAACCTGAAAAGAATAACAACATACCTTATATAAGGCTAATTTAAAAATGGCTACCATGTAGGTTGAGCATATCTAACTGTAAGTGAACTGTTAAGATTTTACACACATGGACATAGGTATAAGATTAGTAGCTCAGCTTGTAAATTTTGGCTGAAACACTCCCGAGTGTTAGCTCATAGGGTCTCCTCACAACCCCATCAGATATTTAGATAGCTGCTTTGGTCCCCAATCTGCACAATATAAGCCATGCAACAACACCATGTGATACCCTAACGGATCACAAGTCTAAAAAATACTACCAGATACCTGCATAGAATGTACATCTATATTAATTATTTATTCATTATTAAGCATTCAATATTGTCCTGGACTATTTCAGAATCACACCAAGCATTCAATATTTTCCATATTGAACACTATATATATTGAATGTTATAAAAGACTTGTGCACAGTTCTAGACGACTAATTTTTTTGTATGTGCAATAATAATAATATATATATAATTGTTTTATTTCCTTTAAACTATTTCAAATAATTAGGCAATGCCATGTACAAAATAATTAATGAAATTTAGGTTATGCACTAATTGATTAAAGTATTTAATTGGCAAGTTACTCCTTAAACCTATTTGTTTGATTGATAGTCATTAGTTATCTCATTACAATTGTGACTACATTCTTATATCATGATGACCAATGGCAGCTACTTAATGTCATAGGTAACATTGATGGAAAACATAGACCTGTTGTATTCTTAAATATAAAGGCTTACAATAATAATGTTGAAAGCTTCAAATGACAAACATGCATCCTTATAGCATGAAATAAATAAACAAGAATTGATTATAAATTTAGATGATTCTGAAACGATAAACTGAAATATTTCATAGATGTACACAAGCAACTGAAAGTGAATGAAATAAATGTGACTACATTGGAATCCTAGGATAAATATACCGTGGTGCGAATTATAACCTGTCAGTTTACATGAGTTACATGCTGACTAACCACAGTAATCTATATACTGTGCAACAGCTATCTACATCAACTAAGTCCAAGCTTTGTTGTCTTACAGCATAGTAGAATTCTTACTTGTACTCACTTCAGTTTGTTCCCAGAAGTGTAGCTTCATGAATTACTCATCTTCTACTTAGGCTTACAACAAGTGTTATAGCTAATGCTACTTCCTTCAAACTAATTAAATGCATGCAGTAAGTATAAGTTACAAATTAACATTCACTGAGTATATAAGAGACACCCAGCAGTTTTATTTTTGCTACTATTTTAAAAATAATATGCTGGTCAATTAAAGTAAGACACAAAGAGTGGCTGGACATTTTGGAGTTATAAATACCAAAGATTTAATCACATCCTAAACCACCAACTAGACTTTTTTATTGTAGTTAATGATGGGCCAAACAAATAGGGGTTTAGCATTAAAGCACATCTTTTCTTTTTTTAAATATTTCTGAGTCTATTCTCTTGTAATTAAATTTCCATAGCCCAATATAATGACCTTTACCATTACAATATTTTTTTCTAATATGCATTACATGCAAGGACTTGAGTGTGGTGTCACAATGAAAGGATTAAACATGAGAACATGACAGTATTTTGCAAATAATTGTTTTGAGAAGAACTGTTATTGTGTTCTTAACCTTAACTCCGTGTATTTGCATCATACTCAGAAGCTTATTTGAGTTTATATAAAAGAACATGCTGTAATAACATATATTTTCATCAAGTCAATAATAATATCTAAAAAAAAAGTCTTTGATTTGCCTATAAAAGAAGTGAAAAAGACAAGGCTGTCATTCGAGTTAAGAAACATGAAGGCTACAGCCATTGCAATTGTTTTCTTATTCAGCATTGTTTATGGAGGTAAGATAAGATTATATCAGACATTGTTACTATTGCAACTTGTAAACAGGGTCTGCACAAAATGAAAAAAATGAAGTAGCAGATAATCAACAGTATCGGAAAGATATTCCCCGACCTGGACGGCGTATTCCGTATTATCGAGGGAGCTATGCTGGACCTCGAATAATCAGTGGTCTGGAATTCCTTCCTGGATATTCTGGAGGGTACAGACATCCTCGCAAACCATTGCCTTTCAGGAGAGGTATGTGTTAGACTTATGTCTTGTATCTACTTCAGTTTCAATGATAATGTTTTAAAATTTATGCTTTAGGCTATTACTTTTCCACCGGACAAACTACTTACACTCGCTGGGGAAAGACTTCCTGTCCAGGAACTAAAGGAACTCAACTTCTATACAAAGGAAGAGCAGCTGGATCCCATTACACTCATCAAGGTGGTGGGTCTGAACTCCTTTGTCTTCCTGAAAATCCTGAATTTCTATCTTCCCGAAATGGCGGATATCGCGCTTACATTTATCAAACAGAGTATGAAACGAACACAGGGCCCTCCTATCAGAGCTTGCACGACCATGATGTACCATGTGCCACCTGCCTTTCAACCAAAAGAGGCACTAAGATTATGATACCAGGGAAAGTATCATGTCTGAAGGGATGGAAGCGTGAATACTATGGATATCTTATGACAGCATTTTACAATCACAAAGGTCGTTTGCAGTATGTCTGTGTAGATGTCCATGCAGAGGCAGTCCTGGGAACAAGGAAGAATCTCAATGGAGCTCTGCTCTACCATGTTGAAGTTCAGACTGGATCTCTTCCAAGGAGCTATGTCAACGGCAACGAAATGACTTGTGTGGTGTGCACAAAGTAAAAATATGACTGACTTAAATACCTGTAGTAGATGTATTTGTCATAGTGTGTAGGTGAACTTGAGCTTGTATTGTAGCTGAACTTTTGTTTTGTTTGTACTCTCTTCATTTATTTTAGTTGTATTTTAAGTATTCTGTGACATCAAAATAGCCTAAAATATTCATGTTGGGTGTGTAGTTTTGTAGCAGAACTTTTGTATTGTTTAGACTTATTATATATTTTGTCATCAAATGTAGAAATATGAATGAATGAATGCAGTCCTTGATATACATTGTCCTAATAAAATAGCCTCAAATATTTCACTTTTGGGTGTCCAATTTTATTAACAAAAAACGCTCCCATTGCATAAAGGTCTAATAATGCACAACCCGACTGAAGCAGCACACAGAATGTTAATCACTGATTTTTTTCAGAAACAGTTTAATACACATGAACTATGACGCCTAAGTTTGTCCAACACTGCTAGCTATAACTCCCAAACTTAAAAAAAAACTGGATTAGCTAGTAAAACTGTGTTCAGTAGATACTAAACTCAGGTATAAGATTAACTTAATTAGTTAACAACCTTTGTGTGACTCCAGCCAGCTATAGCTAACTTCCAAAGGGAATGTGTGAGTGGTGTGATTTTGTTGGGTTGAATCAGTCCATTTCTGTTAATAAGTAGTACTGTTAATAAGTAGTACTGTTTGTGCTTTACAGTACTGGCCAAGAAATACTTTAGCACATGTGCACACGTGAGCTTTAGTTTGTTTTAATTATTGGAATTTTAGTTATTCAGAACAACATAAAACTCCGATTATAAATGAGGTGTCTATACTAGGATCAATAGGACAATTTTCATTTTAGCTAAGTCAGCATTTACTTATATTTATGCATCCTTTCACTGGATTAGCAGCTGCTGCTGCTGTTTTTGTCTGTTGATTTTTTTATTTTTTTACTGGAATCTTGAATCTAGTTTCATTCGTTCTTGATCATTTTTTCCCCACATAAAATGAAGAAAAGAAGAATGAGTTCCTAAAGTTATATGTTCCAAACAGGGAATGCAGATGAAATTCTGCCTAAATTAGAAACTACCAACAATAAGTAACATTACATAACAACATATTCTTAAAAATTAACATTATTATTAGCTATAAAGACATTATTATTTGAAAATATTCCAGGTTGCTTTCCTCACTGTATATATGCATAGCTAGAAGTGATAAAAGTAATGCTTTGGTGAAAGGCACAAGAATGTGAGCATAACACCAAAATGGCATCACCAAGTAGTCATGCAATGAATATTAAAACAAAAACAAAAACAAAAAACAAAAAACAGCAACAGCATTATAGCAAATAATGTCTGTTAATGTTATTTTACTGTTTTCTGTGTTCATTCAGTTGAAGTGATCATGAATATCACTCCAGTCGCCGCATTTCTTTGAATAATATTATTGACACCATTAGCTAAATACCAATACTTGTGTGTATGGCCAATAATGTTTTATAAAAGTTAGTAACATTATCAATAGATTCATGATCATTTAAATCTGATGAATTATGACTATTATAGTGAATAAAAGCCAGTATGGGGTGACATTGTGCCATCGTAGCTACGTGTATTAGAATCTGCTCTACGAAATGGAGAAAATGGCAATTTTCATTGGCTTTGCTGGAATTCTACTACTTCCCTCATTGTCAATGGCCAGCAATACAACTTCATGTGAAATGCTGTCTGAATTGGAGAAGGAACTGTATGAAGGAAAAGGAAACCAGAGAGAACTTAACCGTGGCTTTTTTCCTTTGATGCAGCGTACATCTCGCTTCCTTGAAGTTAGCTAACTACACTTTGGAGACAGTGACTGTCCGTAGGAGGGTTTCTTCTCATCCAACCGCCAACAATTTTTCGGTTCACCTCATTGCATTTCAGCTATCCAGCTAATGGCATCGATGGCGTCAATCTACATTTTCCATCTAACTGTCTCCCACAGGAATTTATGAACTCAGATGGAGAGTGCTCCTGTGAGAAGCACAGTGGAACACACTTAAATTATCTCACTCACCATGTAAGTCTGAACATGTGTTGGATTAATTGGAAACTTTGAGGCGATAGTTAATCCCTCACGTAAAGATATCTTGTCCTCGTTGTGAAGACAGGTTTCCATGTGCCTATTGCTCGAGCTATATTGATGCCTGATAAAAATAGCTAATAGATTGCTTGTTCTTTTAGTCTGAGATTATTATTGTAATAGCTAGGTAGTGTTTAGTAGCACTGAGGGTTCACACCTTTAGTGCTTCATTTATCTAGTTATCTGCATCTTCTATCTACTTCTTATGTATATAGCAAGTATATTGACCTCTAACAGATTCCAAATCCCTTAAATAATATAGTGTGTTTAGCACCTGGATGGCAAGATCTAGAAAGTATTTAGCTAGTAGTTATAACTAGCGGTGTGCTTCAGCACAATGGCGAGCAAGTTAACCCCACTATTATTTTTATAACCCATAGAGATTATCTAGCTAATGAGCTAGGGCAGGAAAAGCGATTAGGGATTGATTATCCAACCCATGATAGGGCTGGTTGACAGCAAATGACTAAATATGTATAATATCTGTGCCGTTTGCTTTTAATTGTAATTAAATACCGTTGCTATATTGTTGTCAGGTGTAATAACTTGGCAAGTGTGCAATAACACTTGCCCGGTATTTAAAATAGTTAAAGCATGAGCGCTTAGTGCCTAGTACATTTATCGCACTCAGACAACGCGGCCCCGACGAAAAATTTTTTTTTTGCACTTACACACTCCTCGGCAAGCAGATATTAAGCTCTCCAAGTTTTATCGCCGTAGCTTTAGCCATTCCCGCTATATATCACCTAACCGTTCCCTTCGTTAGGCTTATTTAATACAATTTTAAGAACTAAATCGATCTTTTTGCGACGTCTACGCATGCCGCGTTGTGCCCGATTTTCCCATAGACGGTCACATAACTAGAAAATGCTCGTGTAGCATTGGTTGGGCGAGCGAGGTTCTGGGGAAATGTTGACACTTTCAATTGCATTGGGGTCGTTTGATTTGAATTTGCATTGGTTTTCTTCCTGCAGGTTGCCAAATCTGAATTCACATCTCATTATTAGTAGTAGAATATGTAATGACATGTAAAGGGGGAAATGATGATTGGTAAAGGGTAAAGAATGGTACTCCTCATGATAAAGTAACAATTGGTAAAGGGTAAAGAATGGTACTCCTTCTGGAGAAATGTTGACACTTTCAATTGCATTGGTTGGGCGAGCGAGCGAAGTTCTGGAATGAGCGCGCGCTTTTAAACGACCACGTATTTAAACGACCACGTATTTAAACGACCACGTATTCAGGATTTCCATAGGCGAGCGTGCGAAGTTCTGGCATGCGCGCGCGTTTAAACGACGACGTACGTATTCAAAAAAAAAAATGAACGTATTCAAAAAAGACGTATTCAGGATTTCCATAGACTACATCTTAGAGTTGCTCGCTCGCTTCGCTCGCTCGCCAATAACTTTAATTTGAACTCAATAAAAATAATAAAAACAACAAATCCAACTAAGGTACAACATGAGTTAGTCTTCTGTTGTTTTTGCAGGCTCAATTTTTTCTACTTTTACTTCAAAAGATTTTTGATTTCCATGTATTGTAAATTTTTTGTCTTAGATTTCTTTGAAGAGCTTCGAATATAGTTTGATGGCTTTTTCAGAATTTTGAAGGACACTAAGCCTTTAGAAATTGAGTATATTGATGCTTGTTGCTAATGGTTTAAAGAATTAGATTATAGATAGGGTATGAACAAGTTTTCTTGTTTTGTATGTTATAAAATGGTTCTATGAATTGGCTACATTTAGGGATCTTCAGGCTCTGTAGCATGGTCGCTACGCTGAGAAGCTACAGCTTGAGGGCTCGTATTCCTTAATGCAGCAAATTCATGTAATATAAATCTAACTTATAATCGACAACTAATGCATGCTATCATGCAAGTGTATGTAGTGGGGTGTCACCAACTTAAACTCATTTACCCTAAATGAAGTAAGGGTCTGCGACATCAGATTAATATATGTGCCATTTTAACATGTTTATTAGTTTTTGGGGGGGATTTTGTATGATTCTATGGAATAATTTGGTTCTAAATTTACAATAATAAAAATGTAGCTATAGCAAGTACCTAAAGTAATCAAACATTTTTTTTATTTTATTGAGAAATACTAAGCCATGCGATTTAATTATGTGTCTCTCAGAGTATTAGTTTACTTGACCACTTGACTTCAGTAATGCAGTGATGAAATGCATACACTTCAATTTTAGCTTGCTGTCAAAAGGGAATTCTTGATTTCAGTTTAAATTGCCGAACATAGTATTTTAAATTTTAACAGAACTAAAGTCTATACAGAGGGCTTTAATTGGAGCTCTTTTCACACCTAAAAAAAAAAGAAGGGAGGGTGGGCGTTATTTAATGAATCACCAACCCTCTAGTAGATCTCTACAGGAGCTGCCTAGTGAGTGAGACCTGTAGAAACATATACTTAGTCTACAAACTTAGTCTAATTACAGTCAAGTGCTTAACACAATGAGAATAATTGGTTTTGTACAGCTTTCAATTCTTAGATTCTCAAAAATAAAATAAAAATTTAAAAATCTGTTTCTCAAACCTGTCCACTGCAACTGTCTAAAGCAAGACTGTTGAAATTGAATAACACAACAACAAAAGGAATACAATACAAAGTGCATGACATCCAGTCTTCAGACTAGCTAGGTCCGCCAAATAACGTCTGATCAGAAACTTGTTGAGTTTGAGAGGGGTGTGGCTGTGCTTGAGAGGAATGTGGCTGTGCTTGTGATGGTGGGTGTGGCTGCTGAGACTGGGACGGATATGTTTGAGGTAGGGCGTTCACTCTCTGTAGGTTGGAGATCACAAGCGCCCGTAAAGCCTGCAACAAACAATGATCACCATGACAACTATATCATCAAAATGGGAAACTGAACTTTTATTTATCCAAGTAAAAAGCCTAACTTCATCAACACTCCCTAGTAAGTCTACTGCCTCATACTAATACATCTATCAACTGCTGTCATAAATATGAGGGGGTGTGAGAGGCATAGACAGATAAAGCACATGTCCTGGAACACATGTGTAGCTAATACAAGCCATTGCCAAACTATTAAGTTCTAAGCTTTGGATATTTGTAACTCATTAACTAAAGCACTATAACTGAGGGTGCCACACCTTACCTAACATGCCATACCAAAGTACTGTAGAGTGAGGATTCAATCAGATGTATTTTACATTTTAGTAATAACAAATCATATGCTAACACAATGCTGATACTTTAAATAATGTTGATGACAAAAGGCATGTTCTACTACAACAACCACACCTAACCAACCAATTACCACACTTTACCAAGTATTACACCCTAACCAAACTACCATGCCTTACCAATCACGCCTACCAAACTATTGCATTTTAACAAGCAACCACACTTTACCAAACAACAACACTTTACCCAGCTATCAAACTTTACCTACTACTATACCTTACCAGCCTACCACCCATAGATAGAGGGAGACATGTTTTCTCACCTGAGGTTTGCAATATTCCTCCAGCCAAGAAATGATGCAAGAAGAGAGGATATCAAAACTAGTGACGCTAATGGAGGAGTTGAAGGTCTGGAACAGCTGATCTGCAATACTCTGAAACTATGGCAACAAAAACAAACAAAAGCCATGCATGAGGCCACGTAAACATGACAGTTCATGGCTCTCCTTGTAGTGCCAAGTGAGTAGCACTATCTGTATAGTTTGCTTTTTTTTTTTTTTTTTTGGTCATCCTTTTTGTTTTTGTTGTTCCACACACTACAACTTACCACTAAAAACTTGACATGGTCAGGAACTTGAGGGGTCTCAGTGGTGGGCTGCAAATACAACACACTTAAATCTACATTGTTCTTCAAACACTCTCTAGGAAATAAAATACAATCTTGCTATCAGTTTGGTGTGTTGCTACTCTACTATTTTACAGAACACCTACAACTTGCTCCATTGAAAATTTATGGTGAGATATTCTCTTTTACGTTAGCTTAAAAAAAATTGAAAACTGTATGTTACATTATTTTTATTTACACTCCTAAAATACAGCTTTTTACGTTAGACTGTGAAAAAAACTTTTTTTTTTAATCGCATAAGTCACAAAAAGTTGAGGAGAATGGCTGCTGGTGTTGATAACCCTTTACCAAACTCTTTAATCTGTCGTTTCAGTAACTGAGCGTTTGCTTAAAGCAACAGATAATTCAGATAGTCAGAATGTCTTTAACAGCTACCATAACATGGTAATTTGAGGAAAGAAAGCAAGTCTGTATGTATTAGCTAAACTTCATGGTAAACTGCTACACTACACTTGTACTTCTGAAGCAGTTAGCCGTTGTTACTGGCTGGGTGTTTATTCAAGAGATACTACTGGAACTACTCCAGATTGTCAGAGTGGATAAATGATGTTATTCTTGATAAATTTGAATCTTCAGAAGCTTTCATTGCTTGGGAAAATTGAGGTAAAGAATGGTCAATAGCTAATTAGCTATACCCATACAAGTACACTCAATCACCCTCTTATCCGGACGCCTATATTACGGGTACGTCTCTTTACCGGGTACACCTCTATACCAGGCACTAGTTAGTCACTCAATTTATCAATACTAACCACATGATTGCGCTAATTTGATGACCATTACCAACTGCAGAAGTGCAAGCGAGTTATTTCTAGTTCCAGAGAGTTGTGGAGAAGTCTACTGAGGGCTGCAAGCTAAAGGGAAATGTGCATAAGCTTTAAAAAAAGCCAGAAACTTCTTGAAAGCGTTTGCCACAACATGTAGACGAAGAAAAACTATGGTCTTTCCCGTGGGCTTTTCTGAGATAAGAACACCCTCAGGCCCCAAGGTACTCGGATAAGAGGGGATGGAGTGTATAGTATATACATAGAAATAAAACAAGTCACATAATTAGGAGTTAATATAAAGTATTAGTGCCTGTCGTACTTCTGTTGGAGGTAGAGAACTAGTTGTAGTTATAAAAAGAAACTTATTTGCTATGTAACCTAATTAGGCAGGTTTGCCTGCCATTAGTGCTCAAGCACACCACTAATTATAGAATCCATGTTAGTTGAGTCTACTTACCGCTTGCTGGTGTGTTCTGGCTATTTGTTCATAATTCCTACATAACATATACATTAGTGTGAATAGATTTCTGAACTGTATTGCCACAAATTAATAATATAGCTCTACATAAAAGCTAATTAACTCCCTTAAATTGTTTCCATCCGCCATAAAGACTAACTAAACAATGGGTTCATGCATTGAAGTGTTACTGAGCCCCTCCCCTCCCTCCAACAACCAACTACGTATACAACTAGTTCCTGACTTACTCCTTCATGATCTCCAGAGCCTTCACTTCTCTCTGCAGCTTCTCTAACTCTTCAGATTGCCTGGCAGACTGCTTCTGGAGGTAGATGATGTAGTCAATGGCTGAAAAGATAGAAAGAAAGGATCATTGAATGTAAGGAAAGGATCATCAACTCATCAATGCAAGGAAAGGATCATCAAATGTAAGGAAAGAATCATCAAGTGTATGGAAAGGGTCGTCAAATGTAAGGACATGGTCATCAAATGTAAGGGAAGGAAAAAATCGTCATGGGATCGTCATGTGCCAGGCAATAGCATGAGTGTATTATCGAACATAATGATGATGATCATCAAGGAAAGGTCACTAAAATCACCAATTACACCAGGGGTTCATTTAGGAATTAATCAAAGAGGGGGCAAGATTGAGCTTGCGCTATCTCAAGGGGGTTACAACTTTCACATGTACATGATTAAGATGGAAGAGGAGATTGGCTTCAATTACCAACACAATAATTAGAGCAGCAATAAACATATGATTAAAGCATTTGCAAACTCCTTTATTTGCTGTTTGCTAAATTTTAAGAATATTTCAAGGGGCAAAATTACTTCAGGGGGGAGGGGCGAGTGCCCCCTGGCCCCCCTAAATGAACACCAGCACACGGAAATTATTTTACTGATCAGTGAGCGTGAGGAAGTGAAATAATCATACACAACAAAAAGATAATCCATCGTAAGCAGGGTTTCATACAGACTATGGTGGCCTTAGATCCCTTCCTCTCCCCCCCTTAAATTTTTACCCCAACTGCAAATTTCCATGAAAAAAAATTAATGATCAGCTCATCATTTCCATGGGCTAAACATTTTTTTTGTGCCACTACTGAAATCCTTCTCCCCCTCCCCCCCACCTCATCCCTGGTAAGGGTCCATTGAGAGGACCTTCAATGGTACGGATCAAACCAACCAATACAGAACATAAAGGATCTAGTCACAGAACAGGAGAAAGAACATTGATGAGTTTCTTACTTCTCTGAAGTTTGGTGGCTCTACTGAACTTGGTACCAGCTGGTGACTGCTTGCAGGTTGGGACTAGTTCAGACAGAGTGTCATAGCCACTCTGAGGGGGAAAGATACAGAAAATACACATTGTTGATGACATTACATGCACTTCAGATTATCTCACAAACAGGCTAGCAGAGAAACTCTGACATCATCAGCAGTCACATGACTATATTAACTCAACTCTATTGTCTGCTCTCTTACCAAGTAATACCAATTCATATATGTGACTGTATAGGAAAATCGGGCACAGTGCGGGCCCCACCCAAACATTATTTGCAGTTATACCATCATCAGCATCTGAGCTCTCCAAAGTTGTACAACTGTAGCTTCAACCAGTGCTGACTTATGTGACCCCATTGTTATAATCCACAGGTTTCTTTAATACCTTTAATAAGATTATAAACCAATTTTCCCCTGATGTTTATGCATACCATGTAGTGCCAATTTTCCTGCGTACAGTCACATACACATACATACACTAGATCTCTTGTCTCTCACCCATTGATACATCTACTCACCCACTCTCTGCCCATGACCGCCCTATCATGTATCCGTAACCACTAACTCAATCCTACTATCTGATATGCCTCACAACTCACACACACACACACACACATACCTTGATGATATCTCTTCTCTTTTGTTCATTTATCGTGTGTATGTCTTTCTTGGTCAAACTTTTCTGGTCGAGCATGTCCTCTCCACACATGTCGTCATCGTCTAGATCACATAACAGGCATACATGCACATGTTACACTCACATGTTACACTTTTATAGCTGTAGTGAATATTCCATTTGTATATTACACGTGAGATTTAGACCTGTGGTAGTAGAAACAGTACCCAGCAAGGAAGTTGGATGTAACGCATTCATTAGTATCCATGAATCATTACAATAAAGTGGGCAATCACAGCAATAGAGCCTATTTTATAGTAAATGGAGGAGTTGAATAGAGCATTGCATAAACTGGAGTGAGGAGCATGATTGAGCAATAACGAATCTTTAAATGTAACTATCATAGAATCAATGTAGTAGATAAGGTAATACAATATTTCACCTCAGTGTGATCCTAGAAATAAATCTCTGTGATCCTGAAAAATGACCTCTTAAGATTTTTATAAAAAATTACGCATAAGTAACTGAGCGATTGACAACCCCTTACCATCAATAGACTCCATTCCTACGGCTGAAAACGAGGCCATGGAGCTGTTAGCACTCCATATGCTACTGCTTGGGGGCGTGGCTGAATCCGACTCCACTTTTAACGTACGCTATTGAATACACATGAATTTGAGTCAATATAGAGCCATGGATAAATATAAAGTAGTGGGTGTAGTCCTAATTCCAGGTTTTCAAACAACAATAAAAAATTGAATCTCACAAATACTAATGTCTCTGGCCTGTCAGCTACATGTACATGTATCAACTTTCTTCTGCAAGACTTTCAACTTCAAGCGTCATAGTCTCAAGACTGTAGCTTACTAAATGTATTACGGCGGCTATTAAGCCTTAGGCTTGTTCTTGGAAGATAGCTATAGCTACGCTGCATTGGAATGTCTGAAGTTGTATTCGGCAAAGACGTCTTTTCTTACCTCCAAATCAGTCCAGGAGTTTTCCCGAGGTATTCTGGGGTCGCTAACCTTCTTCTTGACACCAGCCATAGCTTCAAACTCCTTCAATACGGCTAACAGTTCCAGTATACGAACTCTTCACATTTCTTGACTTTAGTTTAGTGTCAACGAACGGGGGTGTCGCCGAGAACTAAAGCCACACCCACATGAAACGGCTGTGATAATGGATAAGGTGTCGTCAACTCCACTAACAGTCAATGCAACGTAATGGTAACAATAATACAAACATAATGATAATTATAATAATAATAATAATAATAATAATAATAATGATAATATAATAATAATAAAATAATAATACTAACAGAACTTGGCATGACTAAAGAATTGCCACTAAAGGTTTAAAAAAAATATAAGAATGAATTACAAGACGAATTCATACAGAATAATCACTGGATCATGCCTAGTTGTTATTATAATAAGTAGCTGGTAGAAACAATTAAATTGGCAATTCTTTGGGGGGGGGGGGGGGGGGGGAGGGGGGGGACTTTCATTTAGGGTGGGAAATCCCAGGTTTCCCCCCCCCCCCCCTTCTCTATGAAACCCTGCAAGTACAATTGATATGAAGAAGGCTGTTATTTTATCATGATACACATGGACGACTGAGACTTACAATAGCAGTAGCCAATGGTCAAATCATTACAATTCACACATAATGAATGACCAGTAGCTGAAATAATAAACTCATGACACTATTCAGCATGTGTACTTGAACAATAACATGTACTGTTAGCTATAATGACCAACTCTCTCAATAATTTCACATGAATTACAGTACAATGAATGGTGTTTCATCTTCTGTCATTCTTTTATTGCACAAGGTATAACATAAAATTCAGGATGACAACAATCCTGAAATGTTGAATTCTCTTACCCTCACGTAAAAAATCGACCAAAAACAACAACAAGATTTATACTATACTAAACTAACCACTGGTACAAAAAGGACCCCACAAGTAAAATATGGCAAGGATCGTCAGTTTTACAAGTTGATAACGCGCGTGCCACAACTCTCCTGTATGTGTAGTATACTCGCAAAACAAATTACCAACTTGTTTGTACAAATCCCCGCCCATGACCCCCGAACAAGTTGCACTATCTCCCCCGCAATAACATAGCACCGCCCACGCCACACCGCCTCCTAATCATTATTTGTGTGTGTAGTCGTCCCAGTGTCGTGGTCGTCGACGGTGCGTTGTGGAATTTTTACCAAAAGCGGATATTTCTGGCGTCCAAGTGGTGGAGCGTTGGAAAGTCGCTGCCGTTGTTGCTGGCTAGCTATTTCAGCTTCTCACCTAGAATTCGTTAGTTCCAACGTTGCGTGTTTTTTTTTCTACTCCGGGAACGACGCGGGAATTAAATAAGCCAGTATGAATCCTCCTTGTGGTCGCTGCAAGAAGATGGTGTACCCCATGGAAAAGCTCAGCTGCTTGGACAAGGTGGGCCATTTTGAATTGAGCCTTTCACATTTTTGGAAGGGGTATCCCATTTAAGATGCTCTCTACTAACTTCAGCTAATATCAGAGTGTATGTAGAAAAGCACTATGGTTAGGGTGTTCAGTTTAAAAAAGAAGTGGAACCATTTCTTTTGATACATGACAATGTATCACTGGAACTTATCGTATTACATCCAGGGGTTCGCAATAAATAGTCTCTTAATTACTTGTGGTCAGCTATTAAGGAGGAGTCCTTTACCTGCTCTTTAGTGAGGCTTTGAGAGGGTTATCAGAACGGATGGGCTGCTCTATTCTTTAGCTTCTTTTTTTTTTCATTGAGCTTTCATTCGAGTATTTAGTGAAACACATTTCCAGCAGGGATATTATCAAACATGTAACTGGTTATCATGGTGTTAAATAGTGAGAGAGGAGAGTTGGGTATGTTAAGGAAAGGAGGGTGAAGTATGGCACGTGATTGTGTGTGTGTCAGTCCTGAGATGCTCTGCTAAGGACAGTTGTGAGCTGGCAATGTCTTTGTGATTGTAGTGTCTGGCTCTAATTCCATTGCTGGAGGCACAGTTGCCTGAGACTGCATGTTTGTGTGTGGTGTAAGGGTGTGTGTGTGTGTGTGTGTGAATTATGAAATTCAAGGTTAGTACTAATAGTCTGGCCCTTTGCCAGAAAGTAGGTTTGTGTGTGTGAGAGAGATGAAGTGAATGGAGTCGTGGAGTACACTAGCGTCCAGCCATCCATGTCATTGGTAGTTGCCAAGTTTCCTTCAAGCTTGCAAGGGAGACAATTGACCACATAACAGACTGTGAACTGTCTTAGTTATGGCTTGTAGCTGTATTTTTGTTACTTTTTTTGTTGTTATTGGTTGTTGTTTTTTGTTCAGTTTTCTGTTTCTTTTTACCAGGTAATATAAGTGTTACGTTCGAAGTATCCACACTTTATTTAATAGAGATTTATGGTGGAGGGGAGGTTATGTTCACACGGAAGAGGGGGGTAATCTGTCTAACTGAAGTTGAAGCTCTTGGCTATTCCTTGAAGGCTTCCTTCTCATAGAGTGATGCTCTTCGCTATATCGCCGGCTGCATGACGGTATGGGTAATTGAAGGTTGCTGGGATTTGAGGTTGAGTTGCGTATTTATATGAGATACACACACACTTTCGTACCGTTTCATTCACTCAAATACGTGTGTTGCTGGCTTATTTCTGATAATTTTGCCTCAAGTTAAGCCACATTGATTAAGAATCTGTGCCTTATTTGTGCTGTGATGGCTGAATTCAGTAATGATATTATCTCTGAGTATCTATAACTCTACACTTGGTGTTTAAAAAGAATGAAAGTTGGCGCAAGTGTGTGTGTGCATTCGTTCTTGTATTTGATGAGCACTTCAGAATAAAAAGGTAAAATATGTCATTTGTCTTGCCTGTACTTTCTTAACTGTGATGTATTATGAATGGTCAGCTGCATGTTATGATTACTACTTTACTTGCTATTATTATGAAACTTTTATTATCATTATCGTTGTTTTTTTGTTTTTTTTTGTTATTATTCATTATTACCGTAATTGATGTTATTATTATTCCTGATGTTTTGGATTTATAAGTTAAGTATCTCTATTTCCCAAATGCCCATCTCTGAAGGAGCTCTACGACAAGGTGTGTGCGTAGGCGCGTGCTGGAGCAGATAGATATACAAGGACTGTACATTTATTCCATGTGGGTGGAGCCAGCAATTAGCTGACACAATTATGGTTCATTCTTGTTTCCGTCTGGCTATGTTCCAGCGTAGACAACACAATGGCTACTATTCACTGGTAGGGTCTTGTACAGAAAGGGGGAGGGGGGGGGGCAATTTTCCCTCTCTGTCTTCCACAGAATTTTTTAGTTAATGCAGTATGTTGGCTTGTGTTGATTTTATGGGTGGTAAGGTTGTAAAATCATGCATGCTGCTAAACACTGGTCAGTGTGAAGCATACACTTTCATATAGTCACGCGGTAGTGTGGGTTTAAAAGTGGGTGTGGCTAAGTCTCAGGCCCCCCAGCAAAATATTGTGTCGTATGCAACCCTGGATTGCCTTACCCTTTACCTAATGCTAGAGAGGGTGTTGAGAGAACAGAACATTCTAGAATTTAGTAGGAGGGACACTGCTCACTAAATAGAAACGCAAGTCTGTCAATCATATGTACGTAGAATGAAAACTATCAAGCAGTTACATAGCTTGGGGGCATTTAGGTGGCATTAATTACTGGTTCATGGTTTAAGTTTGACTCTAATTATTAAAATTAAATAAGTAGGTATTTAACCTGGCACATTCAAGACTTATAAATTCCGTCTCCTTCAATTTATTTGTTTATTTATATTATTTTATTTACTTATATGTATTTTCTTAACGCTTTTGTTTATGGTTTGTTTTGTCCTTGAGGCCCTTATTTATTTGTTAGTTGTTTGTGTTGTTGTTATTGTTGGTTGTTGTCAGTTAAGATGAACTCTGTAGTGTTAATTTAACTTACCAGCTGGCATCACAAGTTGTCTGTTTGGTTACCATCACTACATGCATGTGTGTCATGCGTGTGTTGAGTGTTTGTTATGCAGTGTTCAAATTCCTAGCTACATACATAGGTTATGCTATGAAATGCTCCTCGTCATTGCTAGGGCTGGATGGGGAGGTGCTAGGTGCATGGAGTGATAAGCATGTGTGTGATGCGAGAGACAGTCGCTCAGGCTAGCGGGCGTTTTCGGTTAGCTCCTCTTGTTTCGATGTTGAAGGAAATGACTGTTCTTGAGAGGGCGGAGTCTATTTGCACCTGGCGCCTAGCTGGCTTTTAGGTACGGAATGGTGCAGCCGACTTGTATCATGGCTCTACACTACAGGAAGTGTGTGATAAAAAAAAAAGTTCACTTCCTAGGAGGTGGATATGAAATTCACTGCAAATTGAGCAATCTGATTGGACGGTTTGAATGAACCATGGTACAAGTATTGGTAGAAACCTGCTGGCAAAATGCAACCCAATTTATATACTCTTTCAATTTATCTTTTTATTTATTTACATGTATTTGTTAGTTGTTGTTGTTGTTGTTTTCTCCATATTTTCCTCTCCCAAGTCAGTTAAGATGAACTCTGTAGTGTTAATTAACTTACCAACTGGCAGTCGTAAGTTGTCTGTTTGGTTACCTTCACTACCTGTAGGCTGTTGTTCGGCCTCGTCTAAAGTCATACATTGTGTTTTAATTATCAGAAAAAGGACAACCATGTACACTGTAATAGTGATTTTTTTTTACTTGAAGGCCTGATGAGAACTTAAAATGGCAGGTTAAATTTATTGGCTGTAAAAAAATTCTGTGTTTTAGCTAAGAAGCGGGATCTTCAATGGTTGACATTCTATTCTGTTCTATTTTTCTTTCCAGTATATAATTACTCTTAATTAAGTGTAATGTCTCATTAGCATTCTTAAATTCTTTTGCCTTTAGCTGTGTATCCTGCCTTTCCATTGGCCCAGTCTAATTAGTTCATTATTGTGCTAGGAAGCTCAGTAGCGTAGTTTTGTATGAATGTTTGTGAGTGTTGCCTGCGTGCATGTCATTCCATCCTTGAGAAAGTATGTATTAGGACACATGTGTGGTGTAGTAGCACGGTCTATAGTGCACATGTAATACAGTGTAGTAGCATGGTCTATGAGGCACACATTATGCAGTCTTGAATCACTGGATATATCTACAGCAATCATTTCTAAATCCCATGTGATTGTATTGAGTGATGTAATCTCTCTCTCAGTACATCTTAACGGTGATTTTTGTAATAATTTTCAAAACTGGAATTTCTGTCAGGACTGGTGTTCTCTTAGAAGTTCAGTGTTGATCTCTCAGCCTTTCTTCGTAAGATCGTCTCCTGGCAACGTGGTTCCTTGAATGTCACCTATGTAGGTGATGAGGAAAAGTTCTCGTGTGCTGTGTTTCATCATCACGTCAGTTTCCTCACATGGACTCTGTTGTTTCATGATTGCTTGGCACCAAGTCAGTACTGAGCATGTGCAAGCATTAATGACCTTTGCAATGAACTGAAACCTGCAGGCTTTTCGTTCTTGTTTGAGTTTGAAACTTAAGTGTTTGAAAAAGATTACAGAATACGATACACATACACAACTTCTTTCTCAGCCGTCTTTTCTTCATTCGATGTATTCTCTCTCTTTCATAGGCTTTTTATAACAATACAGAATTTTTAAAATGTTTGATTGCCACCGGGGAATTGAACCCAGGACTAAACACTCCAATTCTGTATTTATACTGTTACTTGTAGTTCCTGTACCTGTATGTTATTTGGTATGGGACTAAGTTGATTCATTTATATAGAAGTCAGTTGGGTTGGTCCTAAGAAAGGTTCACGGAAAACCTTTCTTAGTCCACGGACATACAATGAAAGAGAATTTAACGTACATACATACATACATATCCAGTGAAAGAGTATTTGGTCACTAGAAGTTCTGTATGACTTCATCTCCTCCCTCCCCTTCCTTCCTCTGATAGTTTACTAGATTTGGTCATGTTGATAATTTTCTCCAGTCGTGGAATCAACAGATGCTGTGCAGAATGTTATGTTTACTGTTAGTGAGGATGTTGTTTAGTATTATCGATTAATAGCAAAGATAAGCAGCAAAGCAAATCTTGTTTTTCTTTTGATTTGCTTCACAGTTCTTGTACACGTAGTAATACTCTGTACTGTAGTTCCTTAACCTGTCGGTCCGGTCTGAAAGTTGCAGGGGTGACTTAGACCACACCCTCCCCTCATCAGCCCATCTTAATGAGGCGTGAATGAGAACTTGTTGGCTAAACACAGTGCTGTGCATTAATTAGAATTCACAAGCTCCATTGAAAGGATCGCATACTTAATGCATGAGAAAGTTGCTGTGCCACTTTTCGTTGCTTTTTTGTTGTTGTTGTTTTTTTTGTTTTAATCAAATTCATGAAATACGGCAGATTGGACATCAATAGTTCTAAGTGTAATTTCTTGTCCTTTGTGTGGCGTGAAGGATATTATTAGCTGTTGAAAGGCACCAGAGAGTCAAAACATATATTCATAGTTAAAATATTAATATGTAGCAGTAATAGTAGTAGCATCTGTAGGTTTGTGACTTACTATACTATACTATGCAGGTCTAGTAAGTTTTACATATTACACAGTGGAGTTGTTTTGATGGCCCCTGGGCGGTACAGATCGGTGCGTGTTAGTAAAGAGTTGTTTGTGTGTTGTTGAAGTGAAACACTTCAAAGGCTACCAACCATTGAGTATCGTAGCAACTCTTGTGGACTTTAATATTGCACTTGTGTAAGATTCGAATTTTCCGTCGGGTTTTTCATTAGGTAAAGTGTGAGTTAACCTTTAAGGAGAATTCTGATTATCTTTATTTAATACATACATAGATACACTAATATACCGTGTAAATGGGTTTTGGCAGGAATGGTTAGCCAGGATGTTTGTTTGAAAGATGAGGCTTGTGGATCAAAACAATCGAAACAAAATTAATGTGTCAATAATGTTTATGTACAGTAGTTCAATTAATGTTGTAAAAACTGGATTCTCAGTTTGTGTGATAAAGAACAGCAACGTAAACAATCGAATAATAATGAAGAACCAAAGGTGCGAACCCTCAGCTCTACTGTACACTAGCTAGCTATTACAATCGAATAATAATGAAGAACCAAAGGTGCGAACCCTCAGCTCTACTGTACACTAGCTAGCTATTACAACCGAATAATAATGAAGAACCAAAGGTGCGAACCCTCAGCTCTACTGTACACTAGCTAGCTATTACAATCGAATAATAATGAAGAACCAAAGGTGCGAACCCTCAGCTCTACTGTACACTAGCTAGCTATTACAACCGAATAATAATGAAGAACCAAAGGTGCGAACCCTCAGCTCTACTGTACACTAGCTAGCTATTACAAAATCATCTCAGACCAGAAGAATAATTTGCGAACCCTCAGCTCTACTGTACACTAGCTAGCTATTACAAAATCATCTCAGACCAGAAGAATAATTTATTGGCTGTTCTTGTCGGGCACCAATATAGCTCGAGCACTGAAAATGGTAGATGTAAAAAAAGAGAGTGATTGATGTGACGATAGGGGCATTACCCACAAAGGCTAGTACCTATGCGGAGCTGATAGTTTCACGTTTTCTCAAAACCAGCCCAAATTTTTAAAAAAAGTAGCACAATAAAAGGTGTTAAATCATTAAGAGTAAGTTGATACCTAAATGAATGGTTAATTGTCAGTGATCCACAAAATCAGAGCGGACAGACAGACAGACAAAATGACTGCTATAACCCTCTCGCACATGCGCACTGAGGGTTAACAAGCAATGAAGCTGGTGTTTGTCAGATATAAGTGCCTCTGTTTGGTGAAAGGGATACACACGTGAGTGAGTGTGCATGTGTTGGTGTGTGCATGTGTGAGTGTGTGGTGTGGGTGTGTGCATGTGTGGATGTGTGTATAGCAAGGTAAAGAACCTCTCATTGTAATCTTCATTACTGTAGTAGCCCCACTTAGCCAGTCTTCATGAAATATGAAACTGTTTGTAATTGGACTATACAATAGTATTTGGATCTGAACACCTTCTAGTCAACTTTCATATTCACAATTATTACTCAATTACACAGATTGGTAACGGGTTACGAAAACCGAGCAATCATCAGTATCGATAGCTGCTGATAATGCCACACCTTCTGTTTGGAAGTCTGTTTCTGTTCAATAAAAGGGAATTTAGGAGTTGGGGTGGGAGGCGGCTATATTCTGTATAGTATGCTAATTGCTGAAATTATACAACTATCACATCAGACATGATAAAGATGGTGTTGGCTCCTCACAGTCTGTTCACAAGCTAGACTTGTGGTCCTAACTTTACTTTAAAAGATATACTTTGCTGTCCGAATGTTGCGTGAGTTAGCCTGGTGTACTTGGAAACAGATCTTTGGTGGTCAAGGGTAACTTATGAAACATGTATGCAGACTTACATCACATGTGCTTGCATCTCAGAGTGGGGTATAGTGTGTGTGTGTGTGTGTGTGTGTGTGTGGAGGATAATGGGGGAGTATGCTACTTATCTTTTGAAGTCTGATCCCTCTTCTTTGGATTAAATGAACTTTGTTTTCATAAGGTTTAATGGTCAAATAACACAAACAAAATAGCGGAAGCTTCAGACGCTGTATCAGCTTGCCGTGTTCTGCCAGACTGTCTAGTGACTAATTGGATATGACGAATCATTGACTAACGATTGCTTCTTTCTTTCTTTACGTCTTCTGCCAATTCCCAATTAAGGTTGAATTGTAAAGCTTAAGTAAAAACCACACCCATTTGGCACCTTACACTTTTTTTAATTTATCGGTAAAGCATTTGTTTGGTTGTTGTTTTACGAGTTTACACTCGTTAAAAAGATTGTAATACGTTCTCTAAATACATATTATGTACATGTAGGTTGCGTGTCAATTCTTTCGGGTAATCCACAGTTTTTTTTTGTTTTTTTGGTTTGTTTTTTGTGTGTGTGTTTGCACATGTGTGGGTAGGTGGGTGTGTGGTCTGCTATATTAGAAAGTCAGTCCCATATTGAACTCCTGTAACATTGCCGGAAGTAGAGAGACGCTTTATTGACAATCTATTGCTTACATTTGAAAGTGAACTCGTTATTAATATTGAATGAGTCACTTCTCAGAAATACTCCCAAAACTGATAGTTTTTTATATCTAAAAAGAAGGAAGGGATCCTCCTGCCTGTTGCTGGTCTTTCCAAACATTGTATTGGAGTTTTGTTTGTTTTTTAGGAGGACATAGAGTGGGTGTGGTTGGAACATAGAGTGGGTGTGGTTGAAATATAAAGTGGGTGTGATTGGGACATAGAGTGGGTGTGGTTGGAACATAGAGTAAAGATCAGTTGGAACTAATCAATTTTACACTAGCTAACAATTATCTTATGCTGCCTCAAAGGACTTTTGGTAGTACATATACCAAGTTGTTGTTTTTTGTGTGTTTGTTGTTGTTGTTTTTTTTGTTGTTTTTTGTTTTGTTTTTAATAATAATAGCAGTTTTTTTTGTTGAAATTCGAAATTGTTGGCTGTATAAGCATTTACAAATATAAGGTGCATTGATAGATATATAGTGTTTGTGTGTAGTATTTATTTACTCATTTGTCAAAAAAAAAAAGAAGAAGCAATTTTCATGTATTAGCACATTTTGAGTGTCTCCATGGTGTTTTCATGTATTAGCACATTTGAGTGTCTCCAAGGTGTTTTCATGGCGCCGGTTGCTATTGACACTTTCTATGTGCGCCCCTAAGCACTTGTTGACATAAATTACAAGTCATTTTAGTTTCAACTTACGAATACAAAGTAGAGTGTCTGTTACATGGTCGCCGTTGAGTTCTGTCGGGAAGATTTGCCCTGGGCAATAAGGGGAGGGGAGGGAAATGACCGAATATGGTAAAATACGACTCAAGTAATTGATTGACTCAGATGGGTAGGAGCCGGATAAGGGGCGTGGTAGCTGTTTGCCGGGAGCATGTCAGTGAGAGGAGTAGGATGAGCTAATGTGTGTGTGTGTGTGTGTGTCACGTGTTATGAAAGCTGCACTTTCATTAGTTAGCTTTCTCTTGGAGTGTAAATTTTTGAAAGGAGGAAGATATAATTAGTTTATGAAGGGGCAATGAAGGGTAATTTTTGTTTTGGAAGTTCATGTGTAATTGAGTTTTCTTTTCTTTCCTTCTCCAGACATGGCATAAGGCGTGCTTTACATGTGAAGTTTGCAATCTGAAGCTGACTATGAAGACATACAAGGGATACAACAAGCTGCCCTACTGCAATACGTGAGTTAGACCGCACCCATAGCCACACCCACTCCATTTAGTACCTTCCAGTAAAAGTTCCAAGGAAATGGACTCTTTCCATTGCGTTTCTTCTTGCTTTTTTCCTTTCTATCTAGCTTTTTTAAAAATTAATTCTGACGTCACACTCACACCACACACATCCACATTCACGCATACACATGCACACACACACTCAGGCTCTCACACACAATCACATCACACACAAACACACATACATACTCAGACACAGAAGGGTGGTATGTATATACTTCACATTCCTGTGGCGAATGATCAGCCAAGCCACCAGCCGGCTACTATGACCTTTGTCCTTTGTCGTGGTGGGCGGGCACTCATTGTTCCCAATGGGACCTGCCATCGGTATGGTGAATGTGGTGTTGCCATGGCAACCCATTGAACTGGCCCTAATTATACCTGGCAACTTCCATCCTGGTCCCAAAGTACATACCTATGCTAGCGAAGGTGTCACCTTACACGTGGTTGCCCAGTGGGCATGTGCAGTGGTGCATGCAATAGTTAAGCTTGTATGACATGTTTACAGGTGCTACCAAAAGATCACTGGATTTTAAATAGCAGAAAGTGAAATGGATTAAAGTGATGGAGTGTTTTGAGGTTGAGCTTTAATGTTAATTTTTTTGTGGGATGTTGCATACTAATGAATGAGAAGATTCTTTCTTTTTTTCTTTTTTTTTTCTTTTTTCTTTTTTTTTTTTCCCCTCATACTTGAGCCATTTTTTATTTTATTATCCGAGGGTTCTGTTGATACGTACATACATTCATAGTAATAGTTCCTTCTCAAGTTTCACTTTGGAAGGTAATGGGGAGAATTCTGCCATTTGTAACGTGAGATGTCCTTTTGGCCTTCAGGGAATAGATCGTGCTACTAAATCAGTATCGCCAAGTGTGGTTGTTGTTTCATGATGCAAGTCTTTTGGTAGAGTTCACACACAATTCAGTGAGGTGGAGAATTACAATGGCTCCTTTTGATCTCAAATTACCATAACAATACCCACACACCCACGCACCACTCCATAATTCATCTTGTTTGCTTTCTGACTGCAGACATAACACTTTCAAATTTAGCATGTGCAGTTAGAAGATTTAGAAGTGTTCAGTGGACATTTGCCTTTAGCTACTCTTCAAGTCAACACTGGACCCATCTTGTGTAAATATTTTGTCTTAAACCTCTCTATTCGTCACATCTGCAAGCCAGAGGCTGAAGTAGCTGCTCTTGCTGTTGGTTCTTTTGAAGAATTGAGAAATTAGTTTAATTTCCCAATCTGGCTTGGAGCTCTGTGCTACTTGGCACCCTATCATGTGCTCTGCATTCCACTCTTAATATGAGAATCCCTCAGCCGTAGCGCTGAAATATGGCCTTATAAGGTAAATAACAAGTTCGATTTGCTGTTCCCAGTTAAAGCACTTTTTAGTCTGCACAATTAAGTTTTTGATCAGGCTCATTTAGTCTAACATTTGGTTTGTCTTCTGTGTGCACTATCGTGATTAGGTTACTTACAATCAGGGTTTGTAGTTGTTTAGTTTTGTGTGTGTATGCCCATTCAACATTACCGTACTGTTATTCGGCGCTGAGTGTTTTCTGGTTGAATAGCTTTTGGCAGAGATCAGTTTTAGATTTATCTTTCTCATCCTATATTGCATTTTTTTATTTGTGAAGAGATGCACACAGGTGCCCTACGTGCTGTGCTATTGCTTGCCTTACAATGCTAGTCGGTTCTTGGAACCTATTTGGTTGTTACAAAACTTTCTAAGTTAATGATGAACTGGTGAATTTCTAGGAAGTAGTCTATTCAACGAGTTCAAGCCAGCTCTCCAATGTGGCTCATGATATTACAGTAGGTATTGTCAATAGAGGGTGCGGCAGTTTGCACACAGCTCCAATATACCAGATATTGGCAAATCTTCACTGTGTTCAAACTAGAAACCCAAGCAGTGTAGCTTACTGTGTGTGTGTGTGTGTGTGCTTTTTTACTTGATTGATATATCCTGTCGAATAAACAAATACAATGAGGACACTGTGACACTAACTGATGGAGTGAGTGAGAGAGTGTATTCATTACCCGGGCATGTGTAATTACTACTATGTTGAACGAGTCACTTTGTTATTAGTGGCAAGGGCGAAATTGTTGGTGTGTGAATTGTGTCCTCCAAAAGAAGGCATCGTTTGAGGCACCTTGAGGTGTAAGCTTGTCGAAGACATGTCCCGTGTAGATGGAACAGAATGTAGTCTTTCTTGTTGCCTTTCAGACGATACTGTCGCTCCGCAGTGACAGCTGAGTGGTCAGCCATTGTGTTTGTTTCGTAGTTAGTATAGCCAGATACACACGCACGCACACGTGTGTGTACACTGTAGTATAGTCTAGTATCATATCAGCTCATTAACCACCAACTGATGAATGTGGTTTTGTGTGTACGTTGGCTAGAGTGCCTCTAGCTGTAAATGTAAACACCTCTTCTTAGCAACCCCTAACTTAGCAACACCTATCCTTAGCAGCACCTGTCCTTAGCAACACACATGTGTTATCCATGTCTGACATCATTTAATACTGTGTTATGTTATCTATAATAAACCAATCTGCTGTCAGTAGTTGTGTGGTAGGTTTGTTAGTCGAGGGCTGTCCAGAAATGCCGTAAATTGTCCATCCCATCCTACGGTCCCATGGGATCATGGGATTAGAGGTGTTAGTCTCCTAGGCCGATACTGTGCATTGAAATATCATCTCTGCAAGACACTGACACTCATCTGTGCAACTGGTAATGTGTCTCTTAGAGGTTTAGAGATTCCGTGTTCACTCTGTCAGAGCTAATGCATGAGATCTATGCCATTTTAGTTGGGGTTGGAGGTGAGGACTGTTGCTTTGAATTCTTCAGTTATGCATAAGTTTCTAAGTCTTTAGCAGACAAAAAGGTCCTGGCATGCTGGCTGGCTGGCACACAAGCTGAACATACGCGGTGCTATGAGTCTTTGAGTGTGCATAATTTAGTAATTATATCTGAATTATGTAGCAATTAGTAGCAGTCATTTCAGTGCCTGTCTGCCTCAGAGACATTGCCTTATAAGGGCATGGTCTGGTTGCTAGGCTGCATGTGGATGGGGGCTAGGCTTGTATGTAATTATGATTATGATTTTGTTTGTTTTCTCTGAGCTCAAATGTCGTCTTTGTGTCTGTGTGGATCCATCAAAGAATCCCATAAAAAGCAGCTGAGTGACTCTGTTTACTCTTTTGAGACGCAAGATGCCAGTTTTTTTTTTGTTTTTTTTTTTGTTTTTTTGTTGTTGTTGTTTTTATCAATCGTATTGCTTTTAAAATAGAGGGTGTGGCATGTCCAGAATTTTCATCAGTGTTTTTTAGGTCCATCTATTCTCACTAATGTTGTGGGAGTGAGATAGCATTGAACTACCAGAGATGTCTGTTTATCAACAGCATTGTCTTGGATGGTGAAATTATGTTAAATTCTACACCTTACCTACTTTTTCGTACTTTACCAACACTTGAACAACCACAGATAGTGCAGGCACTTTATTGACCTCTGGAAGCATGTACCTATATACATTGTGTGGTTGATTTAAATGAGGCACCTCCTGATGTATTCATGTGCCTCTAAATAATAAGAATTCAAGCAACCTTTTTTTTTTCTTTCTGAAAAATTTCCCCTGAGACAATTCTTACTGCAGTAAATACATGTACTAAAATTACTACTGCTGGTGTCAGTAGGTATGGTTTGACCTTGGTTTGAAACTGAATAAAGCATATGGTAAGGTGTCATCAGTGAATACACACATTTCTATTTTTCTGCTCTATATTTTAGTGTGCCACATTAAGAGTGCAGCCTGAGTAAATATGATATAATGTGTGTGTGTGTGTGTGTGTGTGTGTGTGTGTGTGTGTGTGTGTGTGTGTGTGCAGTCATTATCCTACCACTAGGTTCACTTCTGTATCGGATACTCCAGAAAACAAGAGATTAGCTCAACAGACCAAGAACCAGTCTGAGGTGAGTGGGAGGGGTTAGGAGGAGGAGGGTGGTGTGGGTGGGGTGAGGAGAAGGACTTTGGGGAAAACCTGTAATGAATTTCTTGAATTCCTTTGCAATATTTTTGGAGGTTCAGTGAACTGCTAATGGTCCTATTTTGCCATTTCCCGTTCGTTGTGTCCATCAGAAGAAACACAACGAAAGTGACATTACAAAACAATATTGGGTTTTAACAATGTTTGTGCTGGACTCGGTGCACGAGTAGTTTATTGTAACTGAACTTAGCGGTCAAATTATGGAGAAAATAATTTAATTTCAGGGTTTCTCATTTCCATGAAATTGGTAATTTTGTGGCAAATGTCACCACGAAGGTCATAATAATTTTCAGGAGGGGAGGGCAAAGCTCCTCCCAAAAAGGCCTTAATGAATTCGTGATTAAAGGGTGCAATTCTCTCTGGTGTTTTTAGGTTGTATATCGCAAGGACAAAGAGGAAACTATGAAGAAATTCACACCAGTGGCGGACAACGTGGCAACTAGACAGGCCGCTCAGCAGCAGAGGATGGCTAGCAACATCGGCTACCAGCAGTCGCCAGATTTGCCGGAGTCTCGGGGCCCTCCTCCACCAATGAGTAAGTTGAGAATGTACTACTATTACTACTACTACTACTACTACTACTACTACTACTACTGTTATTAAATTTTTTGTACACAACATTCCAAACCGTGGATATAAAAACAAGAGGTGAAAATATTTGATATAAAAGAATACGAGAAATTGATCAGTGTTCATGGGGTAATCTGTGTCTCAGATATCGAAAGTGCAGTAGGTAGCTTTTCTTTGGTGGCCTGTCCCGCTGAAGCTCTAGCTCCACAAATACATTAGATAGAGGCGCACAACAGAGAGTAGCAGTGTCTGCATCTCATCCAGGCTAGTGTGCTACTCTAGGGTTGCTTCCACTTGTCAGCTAGCAACTCTCTATTATGTATAATACTACTGCTACTATTACTATTACTATCGCTATTACTATTATTATTAATACTATTACCACTACATTTACAACTACTATTATTATACTGCTAATACTACTGTGCGGCTAAATATACACTTTAGCCTAGCTATTTTGATGTTCTATTGCTATTACAATTAATCTGCCGGTAGAGTATAATGCAACGTTTGTCTTGCAGGTGCTCCAGCTCCTATCATGCCTTCTTCCCAGCCAACTCCTCCTGCTCCTGCCCCTGCTCCTGCTCGTGCTCCTGCTCCAGTTCCTTCTGGCAAGCCCAAATACGTGGCTGTCTACGACTACGCCGCAGCAGATGAGGATGAAGTGTCATTTGTGGAAGGTACAGATTAATGACTCGCTTGCTCTGCTCTGCTGTAATTAACGTGCATACGCCAGAGGGTCATAGTTGTAGAAATTGAGTAAATCAGATGCTTGTTACTACACTTGTTGTCACGATGACTTAGCAGTTGCTACGTTCTAAAAACGTTAGCTTCAAGGATATCACGTTCGTGTACAGTAGCATGTGGTGGTACAGTACCATGTGGTGGAGGATTTGATGGCTTAGTACTTGTATTATTATCTATAGCAGGCAGAGACGTTTATTTAGCTGTCGTTTTTCGTTTATTATTTTTATTGACTCTAGGGTGCGATCTAATTACGCAGAGCGCAGCGTAATCAGCAAGCTAGCCATGCGAATAAGAATTCATCTCGTTAAGATTTCTACGGGATGTCAAGTTTAATTCGATGGCGGCGATATGAAAAGATTCTGTATGTGTGTGGACTTAAAGACGTGAAAATGCCTCACTTGCTTGAGTAAGTCATATTAATTTCTTCTTGCTGTGGACAGTACGCTGCCAGCGCGTACTTCTATCGATGATACTTAAGGCATATGTACATGTTAGTTGTACAGTAGGACTTCATTAGCGCTTTATAATACATTTTCTATGGCATTCGGTTATTTTAACATTTCAGTTATTTGAACCCCTCTCAGTCCCAACATGTCTGAAGGATCACGATCAAGCTATTCTTCGAGTTCACATGTGCTACTATTAGATTTTGGGTGTTCGGTTAAATGAAATGTTCAGATGATTGAAAAGTTGGATAGCTGAAATTCTAATTGTGCTGTATGCATTAATGATACATTACTCTTCTGCCTTTATTTATTTATTTATTTTATTTATTTATTTATTTTTTCCCTTTTCTCCATTTCTTATTCTTCCATCCATTTTTCCTTTCCCCTATCTTCTAGGTGATGCTATCATTGATGTAACTATCATTGATGAGGGATGGATGGAGGGAAAAGTCGAGAGGACCGGCAACTATGGAATGCTTCCCTCTAATTATGTCGAAAAAGCTTGAAGTAGACGTCCGGAGGGGAAAGAAAGAAAAAATTTATTTCTGGCGTCCACCAATATATAATTGCTATGCATACTTTAGCATCTTTAAACTTTTTTTTTTGTTTGTAGCGTATCCCATATTTTCTTACAGATTTTTTTCTTCACTTTTAGCTTTTCTTTTATTTTTCCCTCTTATACGTATCATTGATGTACAATTTGATGGGTTGAATAATTTCAGTAATCATGTATTAACTTTACTTGAATAAATTTTGATATCTTGTAGCTATTGAGCCTTTATCTTTTAAAAATCCCCCCCCCCCCCCCAATTATGAAATCAAACTTTCCCTTTCCTTCCCCCGCGTAGCGGTAAGGGGTCGGCAAAGGCTGGCTTGCGAGACTAGCTGTACTTCTAGAACCAGACACCAACAGTCATGGAGGTGCTTTGTTGACTGAGGAGGGCAATATTACGACGTCCAGTCTGCTGGCTAGCTATTATGTAAAGGGATAACATGCACGCGAGTGGGTAAGGGTTACTTCGAAGTTCACACCTGGGATTCTGGTGGGTGCACTATCTTCAATGGCACCAGTTAGACTGGGGGAAAAAAAAAATTGCATAGTGAAGTTAAACCACAGTTGCCCCCCCTGAGAAAAAAAATGTAACTCGAGCTTGGACTCTTCCTATAACGATTCGTCTCTATCACTAGGCTGGAATCAATAGAGGGAATAAAAGGCTTCCTGTTGCACGAGCTACCTGCATCGTTTCATAATTCTTGAACTAAATGGTACAATATTGGCTAACAATCATTGATGAAGGATGGATAGAGGAAAGAGTCGACAACTATGGAATGCTTCCCTCTAATTATGTCACAAAAGCTTGATGTGGACATCTGGAGGGGTGAAAACGATTGTAAAGAAAATTAGAGTTCCAAGAATTATGAAGCGATGCAGGTAGCTCATGCAACAGGCTTTAGTTCCCTCTTATTGATTTATTTCTGGCGTCCACCAAAATAAAATCGCTATGCATACTTTAGCACATTGCTACAACACACCCATCAGCATTTTACTGCCCCTTCCAGAATTTTTCAAATTTAAATAATGGAAATATTATAACAGTAATTCAATAACAGCAAAAAATGGTGCCTACACATAGAGACGATCTTCAGAAATGAATAGTTCCTAGGATCTTTGCACAAATATCATGACCACAACAACAAAAAAAGAACTCGTATATTATATTTACACACACCAATTAAAAGATCAGTGAGAATAATTCATCAAATCTGTTAAAATTTTCATTTTCATTATACTGCATAATTATAGCTTTGATTCTTATGTTGCTGCTGAGGGGGTGGAGGCTTGTGCTGTTGCTTCTGCATCTGGTGTTGCGGTGGCTTGTGCTGTGGCTTATACTGCTGGTGTTGATGCGGCTGCGGCTGTTTATGCTGCGGCTGCAACTTGTGTTGATGCAACTGCAGCTTCTGAGCCGACTGGTGTTGTTGCTGCTGCTGCTGTTGTCTGTGTTGCTGCAACTGCGGCTGTGGAGGCTGCTTGTGTTGCTGAGCTTGCTGTTTATGTTGCTGTTGTGGCTGGGGCTGTTGGGATTGCTTGTGCAGCTGAGGTGGCAACGATGGTGGCTGTTGCTGGGCCTGAGGCTGCTGGGAATGTTTGTGTGATTGCTGCGACGACTGTGATTGCTGCGACGACGGCTTGTGCTGGTGAGATTGCTTCTGCTGGTGTTGGTGCTGATGGTGGTGCTTCTGCTGGAGGTCCTGAAAGGATCAAACGACACACACACACACACATAGAGATGCAGTTCTTGTCATACAGTAAATAGTGGTCAAGTAAATACTTTAGCACGCATCAATTATTTCATCAAGCTAAAGTCGGACTGACAGAATAGACTATGACTAAATAGGGAATTAAAGAATCACTATTTGAATTTTACTTGCTCTTATCGAGTGCTCTCTGATAAACCCATTCATTCAGTAGGGATCTATAACTCTAATCCCATTTTCCACCACAGTTTTGACATCTGAACAACACTTACATCTTTATGTATATTTTTGATCTGCTCTGAGACCTTCTTCTGTAGTTTAGGGGGGCACTTGCTGCAAATGTCCAGGAACTCTGTCGTCAAAGCTACACCCACACACAGTTGATAGCTTATAGACTAGTGATGTGCTTCAGCACAACTGGCGAGCAAAATGTTATCACACACACATATACCCACACTTGTTCACTGGATATACTAGCACAAGACTTGCATTGTACTCTCTTTGTGACTTGACCATCGGACCATGGATCTTCAAGTAAGAACAATACTGTTGCAAAAGGCATATAGTCATGACAAACAGGACATTAACCAAGATAATTTATCACCAACACAAATTTGAATAAAAATGAACTCCAGTAAGTTGGTAAGACCTAACAGCGTCCCACAACCCTCAGATCATGTCAGAGACCACTAAATTCAAAGGGATAAAACATCCTAGGATGAGTAAGGATGGACAAGCAAAATAATTCCATTTAGTGTAGTATGATACACGGTTGACCATTCAGCGATGAGAAAAAAGAAACAGAAAAACTAAAGGTCAAAGTACAAACCATGCGTACACCCAAGCAGAAACATATCCCCAATGATGTGCTACTCCTGACAGTGACTCACATGTATGCCAATAATAACCCTAAATAGGTGAGATAATGGATGAACAGTGGAGGAATTTATTGCTCTCCTTGTGTATTGATATATAATACAATATATCTATATATATTATATATAATGGACTAACCATGGAGAAGATCTTGATTAATGGATGGTTCTATGTACTCCCACCACTTCTTGTCCTCTTGAGATGAAGGCAACTCAATGCCTTTCCAAACACAAGCCACGTTCAGGCACACAGTAGCAACCACTCTGGGCCGATGCTCAAGACAAAATGTAGTAAGCAGCAGGCTGGCAAAGATTACACAAATACAGCACATCAACAATGCTTAGTAAGAATAGAGTCATGCAAATTAAGCCAATTATATTCTGCGAGGTAGGCTATTTTTCAGAACCAAACTTGAGAGGGGCCAAATCAACATTTAAATTTCCAGGGGTTTCTCACAATAATTTCGGGGGAGGGGGTTTATTTAAATTATATATTTAAATGAAGCACCAAAGGTGCCAACCCTCAGCGCTATTAAGCACTACCTAGCTATTACTATATAATCTCCTTCCAAAAAATAAAGCAATCTGTTAGCTATTTTAATGAGGCATTAAAATAGCTCCAATGCTTCATAAGAAAAGAAGCTAAACTAGCCAGAAACCCTCACCAATACACATTTTCAACGCCAAACTTAACTCCGTTAACTTCCCTGAGCATGAATCAAACTACACTGCTGGCTGAAAGAAATTATTTGCTCACGTGATTATGACGTGACCCTAGGGGACGTTGCCCATAAAAGCTGGTACCTACTGCGGAGCTGAAAGCTTCGTGTTTTCTCAACGATTAGCCCGAAATTAAAAAAAAGTAGCACAATAAAACGTCTTAAATCTTCGTCCTGAGTAAGTTCATACCTAAATCAACTGTTAATTGTCAGTATTCTCCAAAATCAGAGCGTGACAGACAGACAAACAGGACGACTACTATACTCCCACCTACCCTTACTATATCACCATACAAACTATATTATAATATACAAGGGGAGAGGTGTACCTGTTGTGTGCCATGATGTAGGCTGCCTGGCAGAGATCTTTGCTGATACCTTGAGAATTACGTCACAGGTGGAAATAAAAAAATAATAATAAAAAATAAAAAAAATTAAAAATTAAAATAAAAAAATAAAGGAAACAAAATGGCATACGGTGAAGAAAAATTCGTATGGCAACAAAAATACAACCACATATAAATGTGAATTATTACACAATAATAACTACCTTACCTCGAACAGCTTGCGCACACTGCACTACATGAGCGTGGGGGTGCTCTATTTGCAAGTCGAACCCTGCAATGTGGTCAAACAAGAGTTTGGTATAGACCACACCAATTTCAAGCTGCATTTTCTGACCAACTGAGGGTAGGCAATACGACCAAGGCATGCCGTACCTTCACCCACACCTTACCTAGTGTCTGCAATACCATCAGCTCATGTGCCGTGATATCTTCAACCAGCTTGGAAAATTTCTACACACACACACACACATACACACATGACTATAAGAAACCTAGAAGTGTTGTAGAATGTGGATATAAAACTGGCACTGTCATCCAAACTGAACGTCATTACTCATGTAGTATGATAGACTCTTGGTGCTAATTAGGTAAATCAACCCAAAACAGCCCCTAAAGGGGAGGAACTTAAATATTAATAATAAATGATAAAAATTATAAACACCCACATCTCTTATCACTAGGCCAGATCTCACCTCAGAGCTGGTATCCACGTGGTCACTGGGGTTCATCAAGGAGTGGAAGACACGTGCCACATACTCCAGTTTCTGTGGTTGCTCCTCTACTTTGGCAGCCAAGAAGAGAGATGCTGACGCAATCAACTAAAAAAATAAATAAATGAGCTGATGATAATCATAGGGAAAAAAAAACAAAAAAAAAAACAAGAAAAACAACCACGTCCAGATGTCTATAATTTAAACAGAAATTAACCACTTACCCAACGGTTAACTTCCCGGAAAGAGTGAATTATGAAAAATCTGTGCATATACGCCATTGCTGTGGCCATACATACCCGAGTCCTGTGAAAAGACACACAAAAAGCCTAATAAGACTGAACTACAAGCTCTAACAGTATCATGTACAAACTTCCCGTATAGAGTGAGTACAGAGGAACAGATAGGACTAGTAAATATTACACATATTACGGTCAGTATTTGCACATTGATTAAAATAGTTTCACAACGTCAACATTTTCACATCAAGTACAATAAGTTTTACCTCTTACTTTTCTCTAGCAGACTCGGCCCTTAACTTTAGAAACCATTGAGCAAGAAATCTTTGCTAGCACTTTTCCCCCTTCCTGCTCTCTATCAACTAGTATTCTACTGTCAGTCCAATTACAGGAGGCTCACTAAATTCTATTTACAACATGCTTCTTAGACATGGGTCCCTATGTTCACTGTTTGCATGCGTGAGGTTTAGAGTGTACTTCCATATGCAATTACAGGGGCTTTAGGTGGAAGTGGGAGACACTGCGCAATAGCCACGCCCATAATAAACCAAAACACTTTGATGCACATGCCTTTATGAGAACACTGATCAATGCCTGGTTTCATAATCTTACTACTCCTAGAATTCAACTTATACCACTGTGCAACATTATCCCAGAACGGGAGAACCCCAGGGTAAGCATATGTCAAATTATATCATAGGAATGCACCACTTCACCAATAATACGACAGTGGCAAATCTCCTTCCCACTCCACCACCTGCTCCATTAGACAGTTATCAAAACAATAGAAACTAAAAGACAACATTCGAAAACCCGAGCCAAAGAATTCTAATTAAAACACACCAAACAACTCTACCCTGTCCCCATATTCTTTAACAGGAGCAATTCCCTCCATCTCACACAATGATCACTGGTATACAAATGACTTCACATAGATGGAATGTGTTCCTTCTCTGATATATGTTAGTATGTATATCCCACTATGATGGCTTGAACTATCACACAATCTGTCTGTATTATAAATCCTCTCAATGTCAACTTTTGGCTACAGACCAATTCAGACATTTTTAAAAGGAAGGAAAAGTCTGAACTGTGCAGTTATCCTAAGACATTCTTACCTCCTGAAATTGAAGTAATATCCTTACTAACAATCAATCAGACACCCTATGAGACTGCCACAAGCGGGTGGAATCTTGTTATTTGGCAAGAGTGTTACCATGTGTTTCTGTCGTTACACACCCTCAGGGCTGGTACATAGAGATCTATTACTGGAAATATGTTTCAGCTACTCCACAATATTATACAAAGAAACAATGGGATGGACCACTGAGTTCATAAAACCAGTTTATTGTGGTGGATATGCATGGACTTTGATTATTGACCTCAAAATGCATCCATAAATCTCAAAATAATCCAAGACTGCCATATTCAGTAGAGATCACAACCATGGTGAATAAGATGCACCAGGCTGTATATCTTTAATTAACAGCCAGAAAGCTTTAAACAAGCTTTGAACTAAGTCCAACCAAAACTCACAAAAAACATTCACACTAAAGTAACCAACAGAAACGACCCGTTAGCGACCTGGGACACTTACAGGTTGAGCCTGTGCGCCATGTCCTGGATCAGGGTGGACGTCTGCTGCCTATAACTAAGCTCTTTCTCGTATTCTACCCCATGAATTCTGGAGGGAGACTGTAGAATCTCCTCCTTGGAAAAGTACCAACGATTGTTGGGGTCGGCCACACGTTCTTCAAACCTACTCACTTCATACTTACTTACGGCCATCTTATTTGCTACATATACCTGCGGTGTGTTGAAGTCACGTTCCTCAGGTCAGGAAATGCGTGATACACACGCGCATGCTCGGTCCAAATGTCAACACAAAAGCCTCGCCCAAACAAACAAAATGGCTGCCATCCAAGTAACCTTTATCCCCGCACACTCAAGTCCGTTTGCCCACCCCAAAGGCAACTCCACAACTCACCGATATATAAGGACGAATGGAATTGTTCACAACGATAGGCTTGGAAAACTTCATAGCTGGCTTTCTTAGACCAAGCACACAACTATCATTGTACTAACATAGGGACGTACAAACACTAGGAGTCATTCTGGGAACACAGGTTCATTTGGACTGTAGCGTTCAATGCAACCATTACTGGGGGACTCTCAGCCCACCCACACCCCAATCCCACCGGGACTCCAAAGTGTCAACCTCAAGGTTGCGCTACTCCCTTTTATAGGACGTAGTTCCGCTATCTTCCGTTTATTCTCCGTATTACGTAGGTTTTTCTCCGAGTAATTATTGCGCAACACAAATGAGTTGTTTGTATAGCTACTAAAGGCACGTTGATAAAACGCTCAGAAAAACTGGGAAAAGATTACACAGTTCGCCTTACAATACAATAGCTAGAATAAAGGTATTAGAGTCATGTTGGGAGGGGGGATTAGCTTCTTTTTTTTTTTATTCATCCTATTTTTCTGAGTCTTTTAGCTATGACACTTGAAGTTCTAAGGGAGTTGGATTAGATGAAATTATGCCTAATTACTAGATTCAGTGAACAGTCCAGCTTGCTAGACTATACTCAGACCTAGTGATAGAGCATTGCAAATAGCCTCTAGCATTTATGTTGGCAGTGCCTGCTTGCGCAGAAGTTTACAAATCAAATGTCATTAATTAATGTAATTACCATAGAGGGTAACAAATACAGATCTCAGCGATACAACATTAGTTCTCAGGTAACTATAGTTAGCCTATAGCTGACTTCAGTTTCTATAGTCAAATGATATAGAACTTGAAGAACAAACTACAATGTACAATACACAAAAAAAATCAAAATAAATGAGAAACTAAAATAATCAAGAACTATAAAACAGTATGGACAAGCTTAAGTATATAACAAATAAGAAAAATGAAAGCACAAGTGGTAAGTAAAAATAGGACTAACTGAATAAAATGAGAGAGTTAGCTACAAGTAGCTATAATAAGTTAGAATGGACTGGGTTTGTTTGTTTTTTAAGACATAAGGCAGGCATGAGAAAGGTAAAATAAGAAAAATGAAAGCACAAGTGGTAAGTAAAAATAGGACTAACTGAATAAAATGAGAGAGTTAGCTACAAGTAGCTATAATAAGTTAGAATGGACTGGGTTTGTTTGTTTTTTAAGACATAAGGCAGGCATGAGAAAGGTAAAGTTAGAATAGAATAATTGTTTTAATGAATGGTGATATGTTACACTAATTGAATTGTTGGACTAGTCCACAGAACCCTAGCCAGTGAGGGGTGGAGGCTGCTCCAATTACCACCAAAAACATCAGAAAAGTATCAGATATGGCAGTGGTAACTGGCAAAGCACTGAGGCTACTGGAATGTATCTTACAAGATTGGGGTGCTCCTAATGAACTAATTAAGTGTAATTGCCTGACTGACTGCACATCTACATTTTAGTGTTATAGCCTTTATGACAAATTCAAGATTAATTTTAGTTTTCTAACAATTTTTTTTTTTTTAGTGTTATAGCCTTTATGACAAAATATTTCAAGATTATTTTTAGTTTTCTCCTAACAGATTTTTTTTTTCTGGATGTAACTAATTCTATCCATCTAGTTTTAGTTATTTAGAATTCAATTTTTTTTCAAATTCAAGTCATCAATTTACAACTGGTCATTGATTTCTTTCAGCATGCCAAAATGGTTAGCTATATTATTAGTTGTGATTAAAAAATAATTTTTAGTTCTAGTTTTTATTCATCAGCTCTATGACTTTCAGATTTAGTTAGTGTCATCCTATGTGAAATTTTAGCTATGATTAGTTCACTAAAATGTTTTAGGTGTAACTAAAATTAATTTTAGTTTTAGTTAACCAAAACAAATTAGTAGCTAGTATAACATGGACTAAGGATCAGGATGTTACAATTGAAATTAACTTTGAAGGCGAAACTGAACACAGGTATAGGACATTTTACCAAATATCAATGCCCTAATGTGGAAAATATATTCTTCATAACCTTTTGTGTACCATGCCAATATTAGTTCGCTATTCTTGGTTTCATAATTGAGTCTAAACTCCTTGCTAATTCTTTATTTTATATCTATAAAAAAAGGTCAACCTGAAATAAGTGGTTACTCAACTAATTACAGTGCACTATACCAACAACCTCATCAACACAAAGAAAGTAAATATTAATTTACAAAGAAAGTAAATATTAAATTTTTCATGATTGGAATTTGCTCAGCCATTTAGCACAGAGTAAGACAATAGCATAAGAAAATACTCCGCTGATTTTTAAAGTAATTACTACTCCTAGTGAACAAGGTGACCTCCAACCAAGCATTTGATCCAGAGGATTCCTTGTTTATAAATATTAAACATCACTGTAGTAACATCAAATGTCTGGTATTCAGATATGGTGGATGTCTGATATCCTCCTCCCATTAGCACTGCAATCAGGGGTGCAGGACAACTGAAGGTCAGCCAACGAGACAGTTCCTTCTGCCATGTAATCCTTCAAGGTGACCGGAGCGTTACAGTGTTTGCAAGAACCTCCATTAGAATTTCATTCAAATCCTTCACGCTCACTGCTAAGAAAGTTCCCATTTCACTAGCTTGTGCTGCAGAATTTCTACTTGAACGGGCTCCAAATGATTTAGCTGAGGGCCTAGCGGCTGACACGCACCCAGAAGAAAGCGCCAGCTCCTTACCGACACTACTACCAGCGGCTTCGTCTGCGGGGGTTCGGTCCGTCGTGCTGCGATCTCCAGTTGAAGCTTCTCGAGTAGAGGACGAGTCTAACTCATTTCGGGATTTCTTGAGGGTCTTCCCCCTTCTAGCCTTACGGCGCTTGCCGAATAGCTTATTTCTAGGCATACTCGGACATCCACTTAGGCTAAAACCAATATTTAACAAACAAAACAAAAAAACGTTCTAATTCGGCTCGGCAGAATCCTCGCTCACTGGAGTACTGGACCGCGTGTGCGCAGAAATGGCCACGATTTGTGACCATTACCAGTTGTTCATTTGTAAGAAGTTGAAGTTGATGGAAGTTTCTTGGGAGGAGGGGGTGGGGGGGGGGGGGGGGGGGGGGGGGACCTGTGCAAGCAAAAATTGACCAGGTATTGAACTTAGTATACTGCTTCACTTAAATTGTCTTTTTCAGGAGTCCATAACTACTAATAAGATAATTGTCAAAATTGGCATTCTCTATTGTTGACAGCAGTGATGTAATGAACGTTATAACCCTCACCAGTGTGGATGCTCCTATAAAGATAGTGACTATAGCTAATTAGTAACCCAACCCATGCCTTCAGATACCTTGTATTCCAACATCTAACTTATAATGAAACACAGTCAAGTACTATCAGGGGTAGAGACAGCTATTAAATATGGAGGGGTGAAACTGGAAGGAGGGGAGGAGAAACGAGAGGGATGTGGAACACATAATGAGGGGAAAAAAAAAAAAATAGGTTGGTGAAACCTGTTTGGGCAAAAATAACTACAACAACAAAACAACAACAACAAAACAAGAACACAAAGAACACCAAAACAACGAAACACAAAGTGATGAATTATTCAACACAGCAATATTGTAAAGTAGCTTGCCTTGCTTTAGATTTTGCAAACTAATCATAGGATAGAAGTCATTTATTGTAACTATAGTACAGTACTGGCTAATTGTTTAAAATATTAGCGATAAAAAACACAGCCACTATCAACTGCCATCTTCTGAATTGTTTGATTAAGCTTTTCTTTTTCTTTTCTTCGGGGATGGTCCTAAAGCTATTAATTCCCACTCCAATATGTATTCCTTGAAAATACATTAAAATCAGTCCATATCATCACATCATGTGAACAATGTATCGACTTTGCTCCCTGTTCTCTTATCAGTCCAAAACCAAGCCACCAACTTGGAAGCTAGGGGCACTATGTGATCTGCCTTATGTGCATTTTAGGAAGGAAGTGTGATATCTACAGAACTTCATGAATTCGTGTTTCTGGGAATATTTATTTCATCAGTAGTCAATTACAAAGAATTTAAATTTACCAAGTTTTTCAATATCCTTCTCAATCATGTAAGAGACAGCTGTATCACCTATGGCACTGCCAACATGTAACACACTTGATGCAAATGTTTCACTGCAGTGCCCCCAGCGTATGTGACGGAGGGTATCACGAAATTGCCAATGTTTTTATGCTCGCGTGAATTTATATAATAGTGTAAAACGACCTTTACCAGTGCTATTGTGACGTTTGTTGCTGCGCTTTATATAGACGGCAGGCTGTCAACTTGTCCCCGTCAACTGTCCCTGTCTAAGCTGGGAGGCAGCGTTTTGGAGACAGCAAATGTTGTGTAGGCACACTTGAAATCCGTATCAGGTTGCGACGGTAAGCTTTCGTAATGGCAGGGGGATTGGAACGCAAAAAATGTGATAACGGTAGCTCCGAATCGGTAACTTCAGCTCGTTCATTTGTGTTTGTCACAGGCTATTGCGTCAACGTACTTCCAACTTTACTGGTAGGTCGAAGCCATGGAAACGGGTGTGGAGACCGGTATAGAGGCGGTACTCCTACAGGGGGAATACACAGCGGAGGACAGCATTGAATTGAGCTCAGTGGACGGCACGATCATGAGCAGCCTGAATGCAGCAGAAGACAGTGACAGGCAGCAGTGGTAAGTTTGTTAGTCTAGCATTGATCAGCCATACACAGGAACATGGTCTTGAAGTCCAAGGCTCTTGTGTTGGTGAGCATGTTGACCTTTTGTGTACAGTAGCGTCAGAGAAATGACGGAGCGTGTGTTTGTTTTAATTTATTCGGTTGTACGGACATGCTGTTGCTAATAGCCTTGAGAGGCTTATGTGTGGTGATTTACTTCCAGTGAGCAATATTGATGAACATTTACAAGATTTTAGTTAGTGGTAGTGTTGAAACGAGGTAGCGATTAGTTTATATTGACCAATTGCCATTCGTGTTTGTAAGGGGTCATGAAATGGCTGCATATACTGAGGGAAGCTTCTCTTATTCCATTCTTTTCGCAGAATATCATGTGACTGTAATAATGGAAAGTACATGTGCATATACAATGCGTGTATGGGTGGTGGGTTGAGAAGGTGACAAGTCGTGGTATTTTCCCCTTGTTGTTGAGGCACTGTATTTCTGGTCTAGCCATGGTATGACAAGACCATGGAACCCCAGCTTTAAACTAAAGATGCTTTAAAAGGTACTTCATGGTCTAATTATTCTGTTGCCGATAAGTCCGGTTTATTTAGCATTTGTTGCAACCAATAGCATGATTTCAATATTTCAGCTGGCTGGTAGTATATAAGGGTTTTAATCAGTGTTTCCCTAAATTGGGGATTGAGTTAAGTGAAATAGTCTTGGCTTTCCAATAACTGAGGTCACCCTTTCATTAGTCAAGATTGTATAGAGTTTGTTGGTTGTCATCACTGAAAGATTTAGCCAGCATGCTTCTCTTCTTTGTAGAGAAGGCAAACAGGAATGCCTCGTTGACATTTTTGAAAGGAACAATATTATAGTTATTTATTTCATAATGTAAGATATAAGCACATTTCCATAGTTCAATTTTTAAGTGATAGGTCGTGTATATGTCTAGGAAACTGCTCATAAGGCCTGGTTGTTGTAAGTCACGCTATTTAGACACACTTTCAAAGCCGGAGCTGTTATTGTGAGCTACGTACCTGGTCTATTCCCTGTGGTTCTGAATACATTGTGGGTCTCACTAGGAAGCTATACAGCTGGGATTGATGAATGGCGAACACTGACAGGAACATGCTACAAAGTGATTAGTGACTAGATGAGTCGGCATGGAAACCAGTGAAAAGCCCACTCAGCACTTATTAATGGGGCTCTTGTCAAGCAATTGTATATAGTGTCACTAAAAATATGTAGTTAATTGATTCACTGGCACTCAAGCAAATAGTCAGTTTCAGTTTTGGGAGAAGTTCTGGTGGAAGCTAGCTGACATTAGATCCTTATCAAAGTTTGGATATAATAAAATCTTTTCATTTCTAAAATCACTTGGGATACCGAAATTTGTTGTTGCGGTTATGGTTTTTATAATTATTCTGGTGAACGAGGAAGCTGGAATTGACGTTACGAAGTTACGTATATACATGTGAACGATGTGAACACACTATCCTGTTGTTTTTTTGGTTACGCGCTATACCTGCAATGAGCATGTGAGTTGTGTGGGTGAGACACACTGGCATCAGATCTGAGTTGTGTGGGTGAGACTCACTGGCATCAGATCTGAGTTGTGTGGGTGAGACACACTGGCATCAGAGCTGTATATCCTATTGGTCTCTTATGCTTATTATTATTAATGTACCATGGTATGTTCAAACTGTCCAATCAGATTGCTCAATTTGAGGTGAATAAATTTCATATCCACCTCCTAGGAGGTGAATAAGTGAACCATCCAAAAAAAAATTTATTTTTGTACGCTTCATATAGCCTAGAGCCATAGTACAAGTTGGTTGCACCCCTCTGTTAAATCGGTATGAGATCTATGTTATCCTAGGCCTTCGATCTTGGTTGTGTAATATACTTATTATTATTTATTATTATTATTATTTTATTTATTTATTATAATTGTTATTTGTTGATTTTTGTTTAAAGGTAGGTCCTTAAATCCAAGCAGTATATGTGCAGGTGTAGTGTTTCCCATCTTCCTGTACCTTGTTGAAATGATTCATGTAAAAGCTTCCAAGTCGTGTTTTCTCAGAAGCATTCTTGCTAGCTGTGGACAGTCACAGTGTGTGGTTGTGGGTTTGTGTTCCTGTGTGCAGGCTTGGAGTGTAGCAGGGAAAAGTTGGGTAAAGGGAGGGTAAACCATTAGGCTTCATTTTTAGTCTTTCATTTGTGTTGACCCGAATTCTCTTTCTCATTAATAAGGAGCTCAGGCCATCCATTGGTGAATTGGGTGGCATTCATTAATTGGGGGAGGGGGGGGGGGG